>JAEEGK010007497.1_pt1 | contig 26007 bp, 11 predicted proteins | sample 8958771 | NCBI WGS metagenome assembly JAEEGK01 (sample SAMN16246547, study PRJNA631951) | gut metagenome | biome: gut microbiome; feature: rumen; material: SC-attached | host: Bos | place: Iran: Karaj | collected 2018-10 | reverse complement strand
TCTTTAATTACTGGATATATATCTTTCTCTGTTTATAAAAATCCTAAATTAATTGATGATGCTAAAGTTCTTTTATATGATGCTTTTAAAGACTTTTATTCTTATGGAGAAGATAAATTTGTTAATTCTTGGAATAATACCGGGATTACTACTAAATTTAAAACTAAAACTTTGGAAGAAATTGATAATTTAATTTAAAAGTTTTTTATTAATATAAATTTTTCTAGAAAAAAAATTTTAATTATTTACTTTTTTTAGTAAATTAAATATTTCAAATATTTGAATAAATATAAAGAAATACAATATTTTAAAAATAAGAAATTACATTTTTATATTCATCAAATTCATGTTCAACAAATTTTTAACATGATTAAAATTTTATTTGAATGTTTAAATGAAGAAGAAAGTTTAAATATTTTATTAAGAAAAAATAATATTGATGATATTATACAAAAATTAGGAACTTTAGTTATTTCAGAAGAAAAATTTAATAAATATAGAAATTAAATGAATGATTATTTAACTATTGAAAATATGAATGTTAGTTATAATTTATATAAACAACACCAAATCAATTTTTCTTTGTTAGATAAAGGGTATTGGAAATCAAAATGAAAATTGTTGATTAATATATTCTTTTATGCAAGTATTAATTGAGTTTTAATTATGTAAAGGTGAAATTAAAGATTTAAAAGATAAAGTAGACTTATTAGTTATAAGAATTCAACAAGAAACTGTTTCTTAGCCTAAAAGAAAGTGGTTCTTTCAAAATCCTTATAAATTTTTATTATTTTCTAAAAGTTGAAATAGAAGAATTAGATTTATGATAATAAATAATATAAAATTAAATCTCCTTTAATGGATTTTAAAGAAGAATCTTTTAAATTAATGATTAATTTAAAAAATAAAATGGAAATTAAAAAAAGGAAATTATAGAACAACAAAAGAATGAAAAAATTACTGATAAAAATGTGAATGAAGAAGTTAATAAATTAGAAGAAACTTTTCTTCAAAATTTACTTGATAGAAGAGTTTTACTTACAAAAAAATTTATTTAAGTGAAAAAGTTGAAATAATGTATATTTAATTAATTTGTTACAATAATCCTAATATTTGCATTGTTAAAGGAGAAGAAATTTCTTTAAAAAATTTTTTAATTTATTTAATCACTGCTTCTCAAATTTATTGTTAGGAGTTGAAAAAGAAGAATTAGATAATTTTGAAAGTAGTAATAGATTATTAAAAGAAATTAAATTAAGTCTTACCGAACAAATTAATTCTTTTTTTCATGATAATAAAGAAAATAATTAATTGATGATAATAATAAAAATGATTAAAGAAAGAAAAATCAAAATGATTATTGTGATAATTAATTTGAAGAAATTAATAGGAATCAAAGGAGAAATACTTTATAAAAATTAATTTAAATATTAAATTCATTTATTATATCTTTTAGATATTTCTTTAAAGGAAAAAAAATTAGAAATTAAAAAATTATTTTATATGATTATAAAAAAAGTAGAATATAAATATATTTATTTATATTAAAAATATTTTTAACAGAAAAAAATTAAAATTAATAAAATAAATATTGACATAGAATTAAATCAAGACTTTGATAAAAACTTAAATATAATTATATAATGTAAACAATAAAAGAAATAATTATTTACTTCAATTAATAAAATTTATAATAAAATTAACAGAAAAAAAAAATGAAAAACAAATCTCAAAATAAAACATTTCGAAATATAAAATCAAGAAATTCATTAAATTTACCAAAATCAATAGATACTAGAAATAAAAAGTTTGAAATATCAGAATCAAAATCAGAAATTCCAATAAAGAAAGAATTAATAAAAAAATCAACAACATATAAAAGTTCTCGCAATTCAATTCAACATCCTTTAAAATCTCCATCATTGAAAATAATATCATCTCCAGAGAAAAAAAAATCAGAAAATAATTTAAAGAAAAAAGAATCAAATAATGAGAAAATAGAACAAATATCAAAGAAAAATTCATTAAAACCTTTAAATGAGGAAAATATAGAAAATAAGAATGAAATAGTAGAAGAAACAATAAAATATGTTCCCGAAAAACCAGATAAAGAAAGAAATAAAAATGTAAGAGTTTATGTAAGATTTCGTCCTTTTAATATAGTAGAAACAGAATTATTAAATTCAGGAGTTGGATTTGAAACTCCAGAATATGAAGAAAATGAGATAGTAAAAATAAAAAATTTTAAAAGTGATAATAATAATAATAATAATAATTATCCAATGTTTAAATTTGATAAAGTTTTTAAAAGTGAAACACCACAAAATGATATTTATGAAATTGTTGGAAAAGAAATAGTAAAAGATGTTATGGATGGTTATAATGGAACAATATTTGCTTATGGACAAAGTGGTTCTGGTAAAACTTATACTATGTATGGTAAAGACATTGATGATGATGAACATAAAGGTTTAATTCCTAGAATTGTTGAAGAAATTTTTAATTATGTTGATAATTCTGATCAAAATATTTCTTATCAATTTAAATTAAGTGTTCTTCAAATTTATAAAGAAGTTATTTATGATTTATTAACTGGAGAAAAAAATTTACAAATTAAAGAAAGTCCAACAAGAGGAATTTATGTTGATAATTTAAGTGAAGTTTATTTAAGTTCATTAGAAGATTTTTTAAATTATGCTGATGAAGCTGAAAGTAATAGAAAAGTAGGAGAAACAAGATTAAATCAAACATCAAGTCGTTCTCATTCAATAATGATATTGGAAGTAACACAAAGTTTAAAAAAGGAGAATTTAATAAAGAAAGGAATATTAAATTTAGTAGATTTAGCAGGAAGTGAAAAAGTTTCTAAAACAGGAGCAATAGGAGAAACATTAGAAGAAGCTAAAAAAATAAATTTAAGTTTATCTGCATTAGGAAATGTTATTCACGCTTTAACTTCTAATTCTGAACATATTCCTTATAGAGATAGTAAATTAACTAGAATTTTACAAGAAAGTTTAGGAGGAAATTATAAAACTAGTTTAATTGTTGCTTGTTCACCTCATTCTTATAATGTTGAAGAAACTATTTCTAGTCTACAATTTGCTCAAAGAGCTAAAACTATTAAAAATAAAGTTAAAGTTAATATTAAATATTCTTATGAAGAATTACAAAAAATGGTATTTCAATTAAAAAAAAAATTAGAAAATGCCAATCAAAAAATTATGAAACTTATGAAAGGAGAAAATGTTGATGATGATGCTATTGATGAAAATGGACATAATAATTATTGTGGAAAGTGTAGTTTGCTTAAAGAAGAGAAAAAAGTTTTGAAAGAAAAAATAGAAGAGTTGTTAAATGAAATTAAAGAAAAAAATTCAGAAATTCAAGATTTGAAAGACAAGGATTCTTCTTTTTCTGAAGATTCAGAAGAAGTTAAAGATAAAGTTGTTTCTTTATATAAAAAAATTAAAGAAGAGTTAGAGAATATTAAAGAAAGAAATACAAATTTTGAAATTGATAAAATTCAAGAAAATATTGTTTTACAAAATGAAAATTTAAATGAAATTCTTCAAAAGTATAACAAAGAGTTTAATAAAAATAATTTATTTGAAGAAATGAATTTAATGATGAAAAAATCATTAGAAATTAAAAAAGAAGAAAAATATGAATCAATATATAATAATTATAAGCAAAATTTAGATAAAATATTCAAAGAACAATTAGATAATAAAACAATAAAAAATATATCAGATAAAGAGCAATTAAATATATTTTCAATGAATTATTTCTATGATTATTTACAATATTATTTTTCATATCAATTAATAAATAATGGATATGAAAAATTAAAAATAGATAATAAATCATTGATGAATATGACAAAAACTTTATTAAGTATAGTAGATGATATTCTATCATCAAATTATGAAATGGTAACTACAAATAATATTCATGCAAATGCATTAAACTTTATAAAAACTAATTTAATAGATAAACAAAAAATGAATACAAATTTAAATCCTATTAATATGAATAATGATCAAATGCCAATAATTAGAAGTCAAAAAAAAGAACTTTCAATTAAATTTGGTAATAATTTAAATCAAGGAGTAATTAAGGTAGTAAATAAAAATAATTTAAATATCATGAAACAAAATAGAAGAAGAGGAAGTATAATTATCACTGAAACTCAAGGTGAAAATTTAAATGATAATAAAATTAATAATACTGAAAATAATAATATTGAAAATGATAATAACAATAATAATAATATTAATAATAATATTAATAATAATAATATTAATATTAATAATAATATTAATAATAATATTAATTTAAATTTTAAGAGAAGAACAAGTATTTCTATTCCTATTATTCCTAAATATAATACTGGAAATTCTGGGAAAAATACTTTAAATAATGATAATGTTTTAAGTAGTTTTATTAGTCATAATAGTAATTCTTCTGATAAAAATCAAAAAATGTTTTTAAAAACTGAAAGAAAACAATCTAAATTAACTTTACTTAAAGATTTATTAGTTGCTAATGTTAAAAAAAGTGAAGGATTAAGAAAAGAAATATATGAAATTAGAGATGATTGTAATAAAATTATTCAATTTAATAAGGAATATTTCACAAATCTCATTTTTAAGAATGAAATTCCCGATATTGAAAAATTAGAAAATGAAATTGAAATTAAAAAAGAAATAAAAGATATTGAGAATAATAAAGAAACTAATTTAAAATCAAAGAAAATTGAAGAAAATTATAAAGAAAATAATAAAGAAAATATTAGAGAAAATAATAAAGAAAATAATATAGAAAATAATAAAGAAAATAATATAGAAAATAATGAAGAAAATATTAGAGAAAATAATAAACAAAATAATGATATAAATAATAAGAATGAATATATTAAAAAAAATTTAAATCCAGAGATAACAAAAATACCTTTAAATAAAATTGAGAATATTTCATATAATGATAATCAAGTAAAAAGAAGTATAATAAGTGTAAGATCTGAAGATAAAGACAAAACAAAATCATCTTTTGAAAGAGAATTAAAAAGAGAAAATATTGAATCAAGGAATTTGAATTTTGATATGGCTTTAAATACATTAAAAAATATAAAAAATAATGAAAAAAAAAATGAATATGAAAAAATAGAATATATAAATCAAACATATAATCAATTTTTAAAATCTTCAAAAAATGAAAAATCAAAAAAAGGAAATTTATCATATCAAAAGAGAGAAAATAACAAATTAAAATTAGTAAATTATAAAACATCAAATTCAAATTTTAAAATAAATGAAAAAATAAAAAATTCAAGTTCATTTTTTGATGAAGAAGATGAAAACAATTCAACACCAACTAATAGAAAAATAAAATCAAAATTAATAAAACAAAAAGAAATGAAAAATAATTCAAGATCACTAAGTTCCGAAATAGAAACAACAAATAAAAAAACATTAAAAAAAAAGGAAATAAAAATAGAAATAGAAGATGTAAATAATAATTCAAATAATAATGAATATGAAAAAAATAACAAATTAAAAGATAATTTAATTTTAAAAACAATTCAAAGTAAATCATGTCGTTCAAAATATAAAAATAAATTTGGATTTTTAAATCAAGGAAATAGTGAATTTGAAGGAAGGAGATTTGAAACAATTTATGATTCAAATAGTATTGAAAGTTGTATTGAAAAATATTTAGAGACTGGAACAGTGACTAGAAAATTTGATGGAATTAAAGTAAATATTATTAATGGGAAAGTTAATTGTGAATATGAAGTTGGATTAAATGCTTCTAATAAAATGACTGGAAATCCTTTATTTAATCAAAGGTTACAAGCTTCTAAAGGAGATGATGATTCTGTTAATGAATCTAGTAGTATTTTAAGAAGTACAAATTAAGGTTTTTTTTCATTTATTTTTTTTACTTTTTTTTTGTTTTTTTTATATATTTTATTAGGAGGTTAATTTTTATATATTTATGTTTTTTTATATTAATAATTTTTTCATTTTTTTTAAATCAAAATTAAATGACTTCTAAAAAAGAAGCTATACAAGAAATATTAAAATCAATTCAAGATGATATTCATAAAAATAAATTAAATAAAAAATATGGAACATCAATTGATGAATCAATGTCACATCAACAATCAAAAGAAATAACAAATAAAATAAATAAATTAATATATGAATTAGAAACAGAATTATATTTATCAATTAATAATGAAATATCAAAAAACAATTTAAAAGAATATTATGAAAAAACTTTAAAAAAACATAATTGGGATGAATTTGATTTTGATATTAATTATCAAAATGATATATTTACTTTATTAAATCATCCTTTTGAAGAACAAATTTCAATTCCTGAATTTTTAAAACAATATATTATTTTAGAAGAAGAAATGAAAATAAAATTTAATGGGTTAAATCAACAAAAAGAAAATTTAGAATATAATATTTCTCAATATGAAGAACAAATCGAAAAACATTTAAAATCAAATGATCAAAAAATAAGTTTAGGAATTTCAGTTTTTGAAGCTTTAGAATTAGATAATTTAAATGGAGAATATTTAGTTAAATTATATACTGAAATTTCAAATCAACAAATAAGTAATTATGGTAAAAATTCACCTAATGGAATTATATGGAATGAAAATTTTAAATTTGATTTAGATAAAAGATATCAAATTTTACATTTTGAATTATTCCAAAAAAAAATTACTATAACTAAATTAATAGGAAAAATAGATTTTAATTTAGAAAATTTAGATGAAGAACAACAAAGAGTAGAAAAAATATTTGAAATAAAAGATCCAAATGAAGAAACAAATACAATAGGAAAAATAAGAATGAAATTACATTATGTTTATAATGTTGTTGAATATTTTAAAACTTTAGTAAATAAAAGTAAAAATGAACTTGATAAAACAAATAAAATTATAGATACATTAGCGAAATTTAATAAATATTATTCTAAACCTTTTGGTGTTATTATGAGTGGAGGAATTAATTGTTTAATCAATTTAGATAATAATGAAAATAATATTTTTAACATTGGTGAAGAAATAGATGATGGATTTAGAAAATCTATTTTAAAAAATCCTTTAAATGATAGTCAAAGATTTACTTATACTCAAAATAAAAATATTAATGATAAAAAAAATGTAAGTCCTAATTACACAACTGGATATACTACTAAAGAAAATAATTTTAATGTGTTTGAAAAAGAAGATTGGAATAAATATATTTTAATTCTTATTATTTCTAGTTTAGGTTTAAGTTTTATTAATAATATTTTAGATAGAAATGATTTAATTAATTTTATGGGTTGTTTTTCTTTACTTCTTTTATATTTCTTTAATGGATATTATGATAAAAGTTATATAAAATATGTTTTTTATTATTTTTTGATTTGTGAAATTTTAGATATTATATGGTTATTTGCTCATTTTGGTACTTATTCTATTTCTGATGGCTTTTTTTCTATTCATAAAGAATTAATTTATGGTTTAAGTATAATTAATTTTGTCATTAAAGGAGTTATTTGTTACTATTTATTTAAAATTCAGAGTAATAATAATTCTCAAAATAATAATAATAATAATAATGAATTATTATATTAGTATTAATAGTTTTTATTTAATAACAAAACTTTAATTTTTCCTATTTTCATTTTTTTTATTTGATCACTCATATAATTACATTTCTCTATGTTTTGTTAATATTATATTTTTTTAAATTTTAATAACTGTACCATCAATAATTTCATCTAAAATAATAAACATTATAGAAATTATAAAGAACATCTAATTTACAAAAAGCACCAAAAAAAAATCAAAATTTCCACAAATAGATGAATAATTTCTAAAGAAGTTGATTCATTTTCTACATTATTAAATCCCATACTAAAATAGAAAGAAGCATATTTTATATAATCAACTTTATAATTTCTATAAGAGGATTGCAAAAAATCAATATTATTTCAATAATATTACTTTCTCTGATATCTCTTAAAATTATATTCTATAAACTTCATTTTGAATTTTTATTTTTTCCTCATTTGGAAGATGAATATACCATTTACTTAATTTTCTACTTTTTTTTCTTTTCTCATATAACAAATTTTAACTAATTTTATTATAATATGTTATTTACTAACATAAAAATTTTAATATATTAGAAAAAAAATTCTGATATTATTTATAAAAATAAATATTTAATTTTATATGATTAATTCATTTATTTATTATTGCAATTCTTACAATTGCAAAATTTTCCACATTTTAATCCTCCACGAAGACAACTACAAGAGTATTTTGAACATCCAATTTTTTTACATTTACAACTATGATAATTAACTTCAATCATTTCTTTATTATTTTCTATATTTTTATTATTCATTGTTTCTTTATTTTCATTTTCATTCAATGCAATATTATTATTTTCTTTTTCATAAAAATGATAATTTTTATTATAATGTTTTGTACTAGAGATAATATAATCTATCATTTTTTCTAAATCTATATCTTCTTCTTCTTTATAATTTTCTTTTTGTAAAGTATTCATTAAATTTTTTTTAACACTTCCAATATGAAATTTTTTTATTTTATTATTTGAATTATTACTATTATTAATATTATTATGATTTAAAATTTGATTATTAAGATTATTAATTTCAATTGAACTATTATTTGTTATTGTTGTTCGTTTTGTATGAGAATAACTATGAAAAATTTCATGGTTTAACATCTTTAATTTTATTGTATTTTTTTCTTTTTTATTTGAATTTGAGTATGGAGAAACTGTTAATTGTCTATTTAATTTATTTCCTAAAAAAATTGGAGTCTCTTGATTATGTGTTGACGCAAAAAATTTTACGTTTGAAAATTTTTGATTTGAATTTGATGCTAAATAATTTACATTAAACATTAAATTTTTGGGAGAATAAAATGAATAATTTTTACAAAATGAATTATTTGATCTTTCAATACTATTTGGTGTAAATAAAGAAATTTTTGGACTGTTATTCATAATGTTTTCCTTACCTTTAGAATTTTATATTTATAAATTTTAGTTTATTTTTTTTATGAAAAAAAATTAATTTGAGTAAATTATTTAATTTATTTATTTAAAAATCTTAAATTAATAATTTTAAAAAAAATATAAATTTATGAATGATAAAAATTTAAATGAAGATTTAGAAAAACAAAAAATAGGAGAATTATTAGAAAACATATTTAAAAAAAAAGAAGAATTATATGAAAATTGTAAAGATTTTTTTGAAAATTATTTATCATATTCATTCAATTATTTTCAAAACTTAAAAAATTTAATTATAAAATATGATAAACTGAAAATATTAGGTCAATATGAAGAAATTCTTGTATCATTTATGATAGAATTAGCTAATATACAATGTAATATTTTTAATGAATATATATCTGCTTTAAAAATGTCAATTGATAATGAAATAAGTGAATATGTTAAAGAGTTAAAAAGCAGTATTGAAAAAATAAAAATATCTGAAGAAGAATATAATAAAGAAATAGATGAAAATAATATATTAAAAAATAAATATAATAAAAGTTTAGAAATTGTTGAAAATTATTTGGTTAATTATTATAATGATGAAAAAGATAAGGAAATTCCAAATAATGAAGAATTTGAAAATATTATTAATGAAGCAAAATTAAATGAAAAATGTTATAGAAGTAAAATAAATGATATAAATGATTTAAAAATAGAAGTTTTAAAAATAAGAAAAAATAATTTAAATATTATAAATGATAATAGAAAAAAAATAATAAATATTCTATCTCAAAATATAAAAATTTTTTCTTCTTCAATTAAAAATAAATATGAAAGAGAAAAAAAATTATTTGATCAAAAACACAATAAAATACAATTATTATCAGAATATATTCCAATTGAAATTGAAATTCCAGAAGGAATTAAATTTATAAAAGATATTTCTTTTTATCCTTATAAATGTAATATTTCAAAAAATGACAATTCTTTAAAACATAATAATTCAATTATTCATTGTTTGAAAAAAAATTTCAAATATATTGCTTCAAATTATGATGAATATGAAGAAGAAAAATCTTTTTTATCAAAATATATAGATTTAATTTTTGAAGGTAAAAAAATAAATGAAGATGATTATAAAAATTTATTTGAAAAATTAGAAATGAGAAATTATAGATTTGTTTTATTATCTATTTTAAATAAAAAAAGAGTTCAAAATCATTTTAATTTGAAAGTAATAGGATTTAAACAATTAGGAAATATTATTCAAAATATATTAAAAAAATCAGATAATGATATAGAATGTATTCGTTATTCAATTATTATGTGTTCCACTTATTATACTTACGATAAAAAAGAAAAAATATATTTAATTAAATATTTATATAATTTAGATTATTTTAAAACAAAAAATTTTTGGTTGTTATATATTAACCATGTTATTAATGAAGAACTAGAAAAAAGTTCAAATTCGACTTCTATAAAAAGAGAAAATGAAATTGAGAAAAAGAAAAGAATTAATAATATTTTATTTACTACTTTATTAGAAATGACACAAAATATGATTGACTTATATGTTAAAATTGATATTATTGTATATATTATTTCTTATTATGTTACCCAATATAATTTAGATACTGTAATAGTTGAACAGTTAACTTCTATTATTGAATTAAATAAAAAAAAATTTATTCCTTTTGATGAAAATGATTTAAAAGAATAAAAATTTAAAAATTATTTTATATCAAAAATTCAAAAAATAAATGAATAATTATAATGCTAATGTTTTTGTTTATTCAGGCAATTAATTTTAACAAAATTTATCTAATTTGACTTAATTGAAGAAGTAAATAATTTAAATAAAAAATAAGAATATTATATTTTATTCATAAAAAAAATAAAAAATTATTAAATAAGATTTTTATGTCTTACATAATTGTAACATTAGAAATAATAGATTACCAACCAAATACTTTTGATTATAGTACATTTGCATTTATTTTTTCATCAGAGCAAAAAACTTTTGAAGACCAAATAAATGTAAAATAAATTTATTAAATTGAATTTTTAGTATAATTCTCGAAACCAAATAATTCATAAAGTACAATCCAAAAAAAGAGATTTAAAATATTCAATAAGAGTAACAAAAAATGATTCTTTAGTTGGAATATCTGAATTTATAATTCCACATAATTCAATAGTGAAAAAAGTAACATCAATAGAAAAATTATGTTCAATTATAATGTCAGATTCAACAAAAAGAGTTTTATTTGGGAATTCAAATACAAATGTGGTTTTAAAAATAAATGTTCATGCAACATTACAATTTTCAGATAAAAGTATTGATAATGTAAAAAAAGTTGAAAATCAAAATCATAATTTATCCATTCATAAGTCTGGTAATTCAGTAGATAAATTCACTCAGAGTCCAAAAAATGCAAGTGCTAAATTTAATAAAAATTTTTTAAATAGTTTAAATAATAATAATTCAAATTTAGGTGTGAATGATAATAAATCACCAAAATTTAATATAATTAAAAGACCAGTTACTTCAATTCATAATCATAAGAAAATGAGAAATATATCTGCTTCTCCTCAACAAAGACAAATAAATCAAAAATCAGGAAAAAAGAAAAATAATATTAAAGATTTATCTTCGGACCAAAAAAAAATTTTTTTAGATGAGCCTGAAGAAGATTTCAAAGATAATAGTTTTATTGATATTGAAGTTGAAAGAGAAGATAAAAAAGATGATAAAGATTTTACTGAGTTTATTAATGTTTTTAAAGAAAATTATCCTTTAAGTAAATTGAATAGTTTTAATGATGTTAATGAAATGTTAAATTATACTAAAGATGTTGTTTCTCAATTAATTTCTTATCAAACAATGTATTATGAAAGAGCTAAAAAGAATTTAAGTAAAAAACAAAAATTAAAAGATTATTTAATTAAATATAATGAAATTTATAGAAATATGAAAAAAAAGAATAATAGATTAAAAGAAAAATTAGATAATTTTGAAATTGAAAATTATATTTCTGTTAATGTTAATAAAAAAGAATATAATGATTTAAAAGAAAAAAATATTCCTTTAAAAAACCAAGAAATTGATTTATTTAAAGCAATATTTGAATTAACTAATGAAAAAGAGGAAAATGAACCAACAAAAATAGAAGAAACAAAAAATGAAAATGAAGAAGATAAAAATTTATTAGTAAAAGTATTAAAAGAAGTAACAAATAAATTAGGACCTTTAAATAATTTATTAAATGAAAAGAATTCAACAGAAGAAGAAAGAATAAAAGCAAATGATATAACAAATAAATATAATTTAAAAAAAGAAAATGAAAATATTGAAAAACCAGATTTAAAGGAAAAAAAATTAGAAAATAAAATATTTGAAAATGTAATAACATATAAACCAGATGAAAATGATATTAAATTAGAACAGTATTTAACATATTTTTATTCAAAGAGAAATATTCCAAAAATTCCTTTTAAAAAAACATCAGCAAATAATTATGAATATGGAACTTTGAAAGTTATGATTAAGATTGAAGGAGAAACAATTAGAGTAAGATATTTAGGTAAATATTCTATATTAGATAACTTTCTTGAATCTAATGCTCCTATTGAAATTAAAAAGAAAAAAAATAATAATACAAAAAAAAAACCTAATAAATAATAGTTTGAATTTATTTAATTTGTTTAAATTAAATCTTTCTTTAATTAATGAGAAATTTAAATATTTCTTTCAAATTTAATTTTTAATATTTTTATAAATTTATTTTTAATTTCTTTTCATATTCATTAACCTTTCTAATAAAGGCATCCAACTTTTATTTTTATCCCAATCACATGATTGTATTCTCATATAAATTTTTTTCATACTTTTAACATCATTTTTATCATTTAAAGCCATAAATTCTTCTAATAATTTAATTAAATTTTGTTTAATTTCATGTTTTTTTAATTTATCTAATAAAGCATTAATTTTATTCAAAAAATCTCTTCTTTTATTTTCATCAGGATAAACATTATTATAAACATTAACGGCATTTTCAAAATAATTATAAATATTTTGTTCTTCATTACTCATAGTAATTTCTTCTTGCTCATTATTATTATTATTACTTTGATTTCCAAAATTAGTGTTACCAAAAGATTGAGTTTCCTTAACAGGATTATTAATAATTTTAGTTTGAGGAATATGAGGTTCATTCATTCTTCTCTGCCCTGGTTTTATCATCGGTGGCTTTGTTATTCTTTGTTGAACTTTATTTTCACCTCCAAAATCAAAAACTGGTTGATTTGTTGGCATATTATTTTTCAAAGGACTTTCTTGTTGAGGATTCATAAATGGCTTTTTTTTCTCATTATCTTGATTTGGATTAAATACTTTTGGCTGAGGAGGTTTATTTATTATTGGATTAAATGGAGGATTTTGTTGTATAGGCTTTTGAGGAAATTGAGGCTGAATTGGATTCTTATGTATTTGAGGTTGATGAAGGTTTCCTGTTGTAAATGGAGGCTTTTTTAATTTTTGCTCTTGACTTGGACCGTTTTGTTTTTGAAATTTATCATAACGATTTGGATTTTGGGTTTGAATTCTATTTTTAATATTTTGACCTTTAGGTCTAATTATTATTACATTATATGGATTGTTTGGTTTTGAAAATGTTTTCCCTAATTCTTCCTCACAATTATTATATAATCTATCATATAATTCTTCTATTTGAGGATTGTTATTTCCTCTTATTGAATTTAAACATTTCGCTGCTTCCACATTTAATCCTTCTCTTATTAATAATAAACAATATTCATATAAAACTTTATTTGCATTTAAATTAGTGAAACTATTAGTATTACCAAATAATACTTTATATGATAAAATAATATATTGATATGTATTTTGTAATAAATCTTTTTTATCAATTTCTTTGTCTAATTCCTTTTGATAATTTAAACATAATAAATCTAATAATTTATCAATTTTTCCAGAAAGAACATAAGAAGTTAAAGCAGGGTAAATATCAGGATTAGAAGATAATTTATCACCTAATTTTTCAGCAAATTCTTTAAAATCATTTGTATTTAAATATGTTTTTGCATATAATAAATATTCTTTCCAATCACGTAAATTATATTCAAATAACAATTCAAAATTTCTATTAATAATTGCAGGGAAGAAACTTTTGACAAATAAATCATTATTATTTTTAAAATAATTATCTTTTGCTTTTTCAAATAATTCAGGTTGCATTGAAGCAACTAATAAAGCTTCACTATATCTTTCATTTTTAAATAATAATTCAACAGCACTTTCTAAATCTCCAATTAATAAACTTTTCTTTACTAATCTTTCATTTCCTACATTCCAATTAATATTTCTTACTTTATTTTCTGTTATTGTATTTGGTTGTTCAATTTCAATTTTATTTATCGGAGATTCTTTTCTTTGAATTGGTTGTTCATCAAATATTTGTTCTACATTTTCATCATCTTCAATATTTTGAGTAAATGTTTGAGGAATATTTTCTTTTCTTTTTTTTTTTCCTAATGTACTTAAAACTTCATTATCTATTTCTTCTTTATCTAATCCCATTTCTTTAAATAAAAAGTTCTCATTATTTAAATAAACTCCTTTTAAACAAACCCAAAATAATGAAATATTTGTATGTTTACCATCTTTTAAATTTTCATTTATTTTTTCATCTAAAAGTGAAATTAAATCATTTTTTTCATTTTTATTAGTAAAGTTTTTAATATTATCAATTAATTCAGTATTTCCTCTTAATTTAGAAACATGAATAATATTATTTTCATTTTTAGAAAATTTATATAATTTTCCTCCAAAAGCAAAATTAACTCCTGCAGTAGGATACATCCAAACAGGAATAATAAATTGTCCTTCATTAATAACATCAACAAAATTAATTCTATCATAATATAATTGTTGATTAAATCCAACATAGATGAAACAATCTTTAATTTTATTACACCACATAACTTGACTGGAATTAACTTTAATAGGGACTTTACAAATAGGTTTTTTAGTTTTTAAATTCCAACAAGTAACAACATTATCTCTTCCTAAAGTTAGAATGAAATTTTTATCATATATATTTTTAGAAATAGAAATGATAGAATTATTATGCCCATTTTGATACATATTACAAGGAGCATTTGGTTGTCTCATATGATATTGCATCATATAATTATATTCATTATCATCATATGCAATTATTATTTGAGCTCCGTCACTATACCAACAAATTTCTGTATTTAAATAATTATTTGAAATAGATTGATCTAAAATAGAAAGAAATAAACTTTTTTTTTTCATATCATATATATATGTCATTCCAGTATTTGTAGCAGACGCTAAAATATGATTAACTTTAGAATTCCAATCCAAAGAACAAAATTCTCCTCCTTCACTTGGAGCTTCGCAATTCATAGCAATTGAACAATTGAAATTTTTATCAATTGACAAAATAGAAACTTGATTACTTCCAACAGCAAATAAATGAGGTTTTTCATTGATAGCAATGACATTAATAGAAGAAGAGAGTAATTGTTTATTATAAATACAACCATAATTAATTTGTTGAGAAGCTTCATTTGTATTTTGTAAAATTTGAGTAATATCCCATAAAGTAATTGAACCATCAGGATGTCCTCCAATTACAATTCCTAATGCATGTTCTTCTGTTTCTTGTCCATAACTTGTCCAATCTATTGATGTAAATTTCACTGATATTTTTATTTGAGTTATTATCTTTATAGGATCTTTAGATGATTGATTGTTAAATATATATAATGTAAAAAAACAATCATTGCCTTGTGCTCCTGTTGATGTTGCTGATACTATGTATTCTGAATATTGATATACTGGACATGATGCTGATACTAAAACACGGTTTTCTAATTTTTCAGAGTTTTGCTCCATTCTTTAAATGATTTTTTAATTATTTATTTTCAGATATATCATTTTGGAGATATTATTTTTTTTATGATATATTTTATTTAAAGATAAATATTTTTTATTTTTTTAGTTATTATAAATATAAATTTTATAAATGTTAACAATTGAAACCGAGAGAAGAGTTTCAAGATTTTTATGTGAATTAGGAAAAAGTGAAGTTGAAGCTGAAAGAAGAAAATTAGAATTAATATCTAATCCACAATTTAATCCTTTTCAATGTTATAAATGTTTAGATAAAAAAATAAGACAAAGAATTGAATGTTATGATATAGTGACTTTTATGAAAGAATTTCAACAATTTTGTACATTACATGAAGCAGCATTATTAATATTATTTTATGATAAAGAACAAAAGAATTATTGGACTTATCAAAATTTTGTAAATTTCTTAATTGTAGGTTATAAAAATTATACAAATTCAATTAATTTTGAATATAAAGAAGAAGATAATAATGAGGAAATAAATCAAAATGTTGAAATGCTTTTAATAAATGTATTTAATAGTGAAATTGAAATTATAAGAAATACTCAGAAATTAGTAGAAGAGTTTAAAAAAAGATATGATTATAATATATTAGATTTATTCACATCAATCACAAAGACAGATAATATATCATTTGATAATTTAAATAAATTTTTAATAAGAAATGGATTATATTTAAGAGATGAAGAAATAAATGGGATAATTAATAAATTAAGTATACAAAAAAATGAAAGAATATCGTTATTAGATTTAAAAAGAGTTTTAGAATTTGGATATTGTGATTCATCGAAAGAAGATTTATATGAAAGTATGTTAAAATGTCCTGGAGGAAGAATAAAAGTTGGATATGAAAATAATCCTCCTAATCGATTTTTAGAAACTGATAATTTAACTTTTCAAAATAGTGCATATCCAGTTTCTCAAAATTTATCTTTATCAAGAAAAATATTAAATGACTCTACATCAACACCATATTTAATTAAAGATGAATTATCAAATTATAAAGAGAGATTTGATAATAATTATAATTCAAATCTTAATTATCAAGATGAAGAAGAATTATTTTGTGATTTTTTAAAATTATTATTAGACACAGAAATATTAATTGAAAAAGAAAAAAATGAATTAGCATTAAGAGCTGATTTTAATATTGAAGATGCTTTTAGAATATATCAATTAGGAAATAGGGATTATATAACTGAAGCTGATTTTGATTTTGGTTGTAAATCATTATCAATTATTTTTGAAAAAGAAATAATAAGTTTAATTTTTAAAAAATATGATTTAGTGAATGAAGGAATTTTATCTTTTAATTCATTTTTTGATATGTTAGTTCCATTCAGAAGAGAATATAGAGAAATGATTGAAAATAGAAATCCAATGACTTTTACTCCTAAATTTAATAAAGCTGAAGTCTTTTTAGAAACTACGAGATTATATTTACAAAAATTATTAAGAACTATTGCTTCTAGTGAAGTTTGTATTGAAAATTATAGAAAAAAATTTGAACCAATTATGGATGTCTATTTAAGAAATATTTTTGACAAAATTGATAAAGATAATAAAGGTTATATTACTCCTTTAGATTTAGGAAATTATCTAACAGATAAAAATAGAATTATTTTACCTTCTGATTCAGATTTATTATTTATTAGACTTGATAAAGATAGAAATGGAAAAGTCGAATCAAAAGATTTAATAAGAGAAACAAGAACTTTAAAAGATATTTAAATCTTTTTTTTTTATTTAATTTTTTATATTTTAAAAAGAAAATTTTCAATTATTATTGATTAATTATTAATAATAAAGTTTATTTATTTTTTGGCCGTTAAATTAATGTTTTTTAAAAAAATATATATAAATTATATAAAAAAATAAAAAATTCAGAAACTTCTTCATTAAACAAATATAATAGTTTCATTTTGATATAAATAAAAATACTTAAAATCCTTTCTTTAAAGAATTTATGAATGAATTAAATAATATAAATAAAATTATCAATAGAAAAAACATTTAAATGAAAATAAAAATTAAAAAATATTGAAAGACTATAAAAAAATAAAAAATATCTATAAAAAATATAAAATAAATATAAAAAATTACAAAAATAAACATAAAAAAATGCAATATCATCATTCTCGAGGAGAGAAATCAGATAGTAAAGGAAAGAATATGGAAAATACAACAGAATCAGGATATGGTGAAATGATATATATGGAGCCATCAAACAATCAAATGATGAGTCCAGTAACAGAGGGTCGTCAAACATTGCGTCAGAGTCCAAGTGATGCTGTTTCTCGTAGTATTGTATCAACAGTAAAGATGAATCTTCGTGAACGTGCTGATACAGCTCAACTTGTAGGTGAGAAACCAATACAAAGTCTTGTTGTTGCTATTCCTTCTAGAGGCATTGGAGAAGAAAGATTAGAAAGATCACCTAAAACGATTAATATTGGAGATTCTAAAGAACAAACTGAATATAATATTAGGACACTCAATGCGAGGAAAAGTCCTAAAGGTGGTTTATATCAAAGTTATAATAATATGGAAAGTGGAAATATTGGTTTAGATCAACCTATGCAATATTCTGGATTTATGCAAGGTGGAGATGGTGGTTATCAAATGGGAAATGATTCTAATGTTATGATGGGAAATATTCAAGGTAAAAGTTCACCTGGAATGATTATGAATCCTAGAGAAGGAAGAGAACCTATGATTAGTAAAATGTCTCCTAATCAAAATATTGATGATAATAATTCGAGTCAGGATAAAGGTTATGAATCACAAGCTCAATGGAATAATTTAAAAAATGTTTTAGGAAATCAAAATAGAATGAATGTTAATTATGATAGTCAAGGAGAAAAAACAATGAAAGAATCTCAAATTAAATATAATAATGCTACTTATAATAATATGACAATGACTGATGTTAAAAATTTAGTAAAGAGATTTACTAAAGTTTATGATCCACGTAAAACACAAGAAGGAGCTTTAATTAGTCAAAGTCAAGTTATAGTTCCAGGAGCAAACGATGAAATTTATAATGGAAGATATAGAGTTTTACAGAAAATGAATAGATTAAGTAATATTTTATTATCAAAAAGAAGAGGATATGTGAGTCCTGATAAAGATGATTCAATCAATCGTTCTCTTGATGAAACTAGAAAAACTTTTGATAGGCATACTTTAAATAGAAATTCATTAAAAAATGGAAGATTAACAATAAATAGATCACCTGAACATAAATTTTTGTATGTCTCTCTTGCAATGATATCATCTAAAGGACCTAATACTGAAGATAGAACAATTTTAAGAAAAATGAGATTTGATAAAGGAGGTGTTGTTGATTTAGCACAAGAAGAGAGAAAAAAAGGAAAATATAAAATTAAGAAATTACAAAATAAAAGAGGAGTAAGAGGAGCTTCTCCTTTAATGAGACCTAATCCAAAATACAGAGAACAAGCAGCAAAATTAATTCAAGCTTGGTGGAGAGAATTAAAAGAATTATATAAACAAAGATTAAATATGATTATTAAAATTCAAAGTTTTTGGAGAGGAAGATGGGTTAGAAAATATATGTATGATATTTTATATTTGAGTTTTATGTATCAGAGTTTTTGTCAGATTATTCAAAAAGTATTAGTTAAACATATAAGACCTTATGTATTTAATCTGTTAACTGCTGGAGAAAAAAATAGGAATATATTATTAAGAAATTTACTTTTAAAAGATAGAAGATGGCAATTACTTAAAATTAAACCTTATTTAGATAGATGGATTGCTTTTTTAAGACAGACTGAAGTAAGGAATCTGAGAGGAAGAAGATTATTTGATATAAGATCTGAAGCTGAAAAAAGAAAAGAAAAATTATTAAAGAATTTTGATAAATGGGCGTTTTTGTCAAAAATATCAAATTTAAAAAATAATGCTGAAAGTGCTTCACGTGAAAGAAGTAAAGTTTTAAGTATATTTAAAATGGTAGAAAATTCAAATAAATTATCTAAAAGAGTAGCTTTAAAAAACTCAAAGAATAAAATAGCAAATTATTTAATTAAAAAAGCAAGATATGATGCTTTAAATAGAATAATTAGCAAAAGACCAGATCCAAAAAAGCAAATATTAAGAAAATATTTTGATAGATGGGCTGATATGATAAAAGATGATAAACAAAAAGATTTTAAGAAAAGATTATCTGCTGATTTATTAGATAGTGCAGCAAACAGAATAAAGAAAAATTTATTGAGAAGTTCATTCAACAAATTAACAAGATTACCAAAAAGAGCAGAAGTTGTTGAGAAAATAGTAATTCAAGAAAAAATATTAGAAAAAGAAGCTCAAGTAAAAGGAGTTAATCCTAATTTGTTAAGTGCTGGACATTTACTTGAAAATGCAATTTTAAGATTAACTTATAAATATCCACTTGATGCTATTGATGATAAATTAGTAAAAAATAGTAGAACTCAAAAATTATTAAAAATACTCAATATAAAAGAAAATTATATTAAGAGAATTATAAAAGATTATTTAAATAAATGGATTAATAAATGTAAGGATAAAGAAAGTAATGAATTAATTAAGAAAATGATAATGAAATTATTAAATACTGTATTAAAAAAAATTAAAAATAGAATTTTAAGTAATAAATTGAATCAATGGAGAAATAAAGTAAGACCAAAAGGACCAGTGGGGGATGATATTTATAAGAAATCTAAAGGTTTAAATAATTTAAGTAAAATTTTAAAAAAATCATCAAGTAAAATGTTTGGAAAAGATTTCTTAGATAATTTAAATAAAAAAAGAAGTCAGAGAGTTTATAAAAATGCTTTACTCAAAATTATAGATAATTACTTTAATAAAGATAGAAATAAATTAAGATCATTTTTATATAAATGGAAAGATAAAGTGAGAAAAATGCAAATTTATGATTTAAAAGTAAAAGTACTTAAAAATTTAGGAAGAAAAAATGATAATAATAATAGAAAATTAAGATTAAGTAAAGCAATACATAAATGGTTAATGAATTCTAATTTAGAAAAAGTAGGTGAAAAAGAAAGTTCAAAAACTTTAAAAAAAGGGAAAAGTGATAAGAAAAAATATGCTGCTTTAATAATGAAAATATTAAAGAGAATAAATGAAGAAATGGATAAAGATATTGTATTAAGAAATAAAATGAAAAAATGGTTGAAAGTAACAAAATATCTTCAGGATTTACAAAATGATTCAATTGGAAAAGGACTTACTCATATAACAAAATATAATTCAAAGAAAAATTATGATGATTTTATTAAAAAATTAAGAGAAATATTTTTAACAATTTCTAAAAAAGAGAAATTAAAAAATTTATTGCCAAAAAGAAAAGATGGTGACAGAGAAAAAGTATTAAAGAATTTATTAAGATGGAGAAATAAAATATATCCAAAAGAGAAGAAAGTAGATGTTTCAAGTTATAAAGCACGTTATTTAAAGAATATATTAACGAAAACAGATATAGAAAAAATAATAAGAGCTTTATATAAATGGAGAAGTACATTAAAACCAAAATTAAATGATGCTCCTAAAAAATATGGTTTAGATTTATTAAAGAAAACTTTGAAAAAAACAATTTTCGAAGAGATTAAAAAAGCAGAAGGAAAAAAAAAATTAAAAGAAATACCCAAAAATTTAACTTTAATGGAAGCATTATTAAGAGGTGATTTAACTTCTGCTAAATCTTTAGCATTAAGAAAAATACCTTTACTTCATTATTTCTTAAAATGGAGAAATATTGTTAAAAAAGATAATTTAAATAAATTAAAACATGAAATGTTTAGTAAATTATTCCTTGGTCCTTTAAAAAGAATTAATAAATTTCCTTTAAGAAAATATTTAAATAAATGGAAAGATATAATTAGAAAAGATAATGTTAATCAATTACAAAAAAATATTTATATGAAATTAATGAAGACATTTTATGATAAAACAAGAAAGAATATTTTAAAGCAAAAAATAAGACAATGGAAAAATAATGCTGATAAAGTTTCTAAAAATTTAGATGATACTAAAAAAGCAATTGATAATTTAAGAAGAAATGTAACTTCACCTATATTTGAAAAGACTGTAGTTAAGGAGAAGAAAATGCCAATTTCAGGAAAATTAAAAAGTGTTTTAATTAATAGATTTTTATCTACAAAAAGAAATCTGTTAAATAAATATATTAATAAATGGAAAAATCATTTAAATAAAGACAAACTTTATAAATTAAGAAATCGAATATTACAAATATTGATAAAAAATGAAAATTTAAAAAATGATAATAATAAAACTAATAAATTAAAAGAAGCTTTATTAAGATGGAGAATAAATTCTATTCCAGAAAAAGAAAATCCATTAGATAAAATTACAAAAATAAGAAAAGGTTTAGAAATTATAGAAAAAGTTTTAAGAAAACCAAATTTAAAAGATATATTTATTGGAATTAAAAATAGAAAAAAGAGAGTTGGTGGAAGTAAAATATTATCAAAAATAATAAGTAAAATTACTCCAAAAGTTAAAAAACATATATTAAAGAAATATTTAAATAAATGGAAAAGTAAAGTTCCAGATACAGAAAAAGAAAAAATAAAAGCTAAAAATATTTTTGAAAGTATTTTAAAAAACAAAAATTTAATTAGAAAGCAATTGGAACCTTATAAAGATTTAATAAAAATATTAAAAGAATTATATAAATTAAAATCAGGGAAAGGACAAAAATTAATAGATTTCTTTAGAAAAATTAAAGAAAAGAAAAAGAAAAAAATAATAGAAGAAAGAGATAGAAGACTTCGTATTTTAATGATGAAAAATAATAATAATGGATTATTAAGATTAGGAATTGCAAAATGGAGAAGAAATACAAGATATATGAAAGCATTAGAAAATGCTTTAATTATAAGAAAATTCTGTAAACTTAGATTAGATAAAATTAATAAAAAAAGAAATAATCTTGATAAAATAATTAAAATTCTTAGAAAAATTATTTTAAATAGAGTATTTAACAAATTATTTAGTGGAGGTAAAAAAAGAGCTATAAATATTTTATTAAAAAAAATAATTAAAAATTATGAACAATCCGATAAAAAAGTATTAAGAAATGCTTTATTAAAATGGCGAAATATTATTCCTTTGTTACAAAAATTAAATGGGGTTGTAAAAATTCAAAGTGTTTTAAGAGGAATGAAAATTAGAAAAAAATCAAGAAATAGAAATGATCTTTATTTAAAATTAAGATTATTAGTTGGAAAAAGACAACAAAATTGGAAAGATTTATTAAGATTTTATTTATTAAAATGGTTACAAAGAGCAGAAAGAGAACATTATGATGATAATGCAAAAATCATACAAAAATTTTTAAAAATGGGATTAACAATTATTAGTGAATTAGATGCTAGAGATAAATTATATAAATTATTTTTCGATTATTATAAGAAAAGAATACGTGAAGTTTTAAGAAGATTAACTCCTATTAAAAAGAAAAATTATGATCAATTAATTTTTCTTTTAGATAAATTCAGTAAAAAAAGAATTAAAGATTACATTCATAAAATTAGAGATTATATTAAATTTAAAAAATTAAAAAATGTTTATCCTAAAATAGTTGATGCTCTTAAAAAATATTTCTTACCTTTATATTTAAGAAAATGGAAAATAATTGCGATTGAACAAAGAGATAAATATATAAAAAAAATTCAAGATTTCTTACGAAATAAAAAAAATAAAAAAACAATGAATAAAAAAAGTAAAATTGATTTTGTATTAAAAAATTTATATTTAAAAAATTCAGAAAGTAATAAATCAAAATTAAGAAGACATTTATGGAAATGGATGAAAAAAGCAAAAGAAATTGAATTGAATGAAAATGCACAAATCATTCAAAAATTCTGTAAAGTTCATGAAAGAAAAAAATTAAAATCAAAAGCAAAGAATAAAAGTAAATTATCAAATTTCTTAAAAACTTATCTTATAAAACAAATAACCAAAATTTTAACAGAATCAAATGAAAAATATTTAAAACCTTTAAAAAATGCTTTGGATAAAGTAAATGGAGTTGATAAGAGATATTCTACTAATAATATAATAAGTTTTGCTAATGATACAATTAGAAGGCAATTGCTTTTATATGTTATTAATAAACAACTCAAAAATAATAGAGATGATTTATTAAAAAAATATTTAAATAAATGGAAAAAAGTTACAGATGATATTCATAAAAAAGCAATTATTATTCAGAAATTTTTGAGAAAAATTGGAGTGAAAAAAAATAAAAAAAATGTTGATAAAATTAAAGATATTTTACTTAAATTATTTATGAAACATGATTCAAGTAAACTTGATAAATTATTATATGCATTTAGAAAATGGCAATTGAAAACTCGTTTAATTAATTGCCAATTAAATGCTGATATAATTAAAAAATTCATTGGACATAATTTAAATAAGAGAATAAATAAAAAAATTAATCAATTCTTTGTTATCCTAGCAAAAAGAATATTAGCAAAAAAATTAAAGAATTTAGCTAAAATAAAAAAATTAATAAATGTAATTTTGAAAATTATTCTTAAAAAATTAATGAGAAATGGAAAAGAATTAGGAACTACAAATAAAATAACATCTTTATTAAGAAAATTCATAATTTTTAACAGCACTAAATTAAAGAATAATTTATTAAGAAAATATTTAGATATATGGAGAAATAAAGCAAAAAATTTAAAAGAAAAAGAAGATAAATCAGCTAAAATTATTCAAAGATTTTTTAAATCTTTAAAAGATAAAACAAAAAATACAAGATTATCAATTAGATTAGATAGACTAAAACAAATATTATTATCAATGACAAAAGAAAGTCCTTTAAGAGTTGCTTTCAATAAATATAGATCTAAAGTTAAAAGAATTTCTGTGCAAGAAAATGCAGATATCATTCAAAAATTTTGTAAAGTAGTTAAAAATAAAAGAGATAAAGAAAAAGATAAAAAAATTACTATTAATATTACAAAAGCTATTGAGATTTTATCTAAGATTAATCCTTATAAAAAATATGCTTTTGATAAAATTAGAAAAGCAAAACAAATGGATGGATTAAAAAAAATAATTGAATATATTATTAAAAAAAGAATAGAAATTTTGAAAGATGTTTTTGATAAAATAAGAAAAGGAAAGAATAAAAATAGATTGATTCAATTAATAAATATTAAAAAGAAGTATATAGATGATTTATTAAGAAAATATTTGAAAAAATGGATTGAAAAAATTGAAAATTTAAAAAGAAAAAGATCTGCAGAATTAATTCAAAAGAATTATCGATTGTTTAAAGGAAGTAAAAAGAAAGGTTTTATTAATTTTTTCCTTAATAATATTATAAAAACGAAAGAAGAAAGAAGAAAAGATACATTAAAATCATCTTTAATGAAATGGCTTAAAAATGCAAAACTTAAACATGCAAATGATGCAGCAACAAAAATTCAAAATTATCTTAATAAAAAAACAAATAAAAATAGAGCTAAGAAAAATTGGAGAAAATTAGCAATAATATTAGCTAAGAAAAATGGTATAAAGAAAACTCTTGACGTAATGAAAAGATTAAAAGATTATTTCAATTTAAGCAAATTTATTAATATTATAAAAGATAGAATGAAAAAAAATATTTTAAAAGATTTACTTAAAAGACTTAAATTGAAAAAACTTTTGAATTTACTTAAATTAATCTTTACAAACTTTTCAGATAGAAATAAAACTCTAATTTTAAATAGATATTTGACTATCTGGAGAGATAAAGTTAACAAATTAAAAAAATTACAAGAAATTTTAGAAAAAATGATAAAAGATATAGATACAAGAAGAAAAATAATAGCAGCAAAAACTTTAGGAGATGTATTTTTAATTAAAAAATTATTACATGATATTTTAAGAATTAGAGCATTAGAATTCATAAATTATTACATGATATTTTAAGAATTAGAGCATTAGAATTCATA
>JAEEGK010007496.1_pt1 | contig 26009 bp, 23 predicted proteins | sample 8958771 | NCBI WGS metagenome assembly JAEEGK01 (sample SAMN16246547, study PRJNA631951) | gut metagenome | biome: gut microbiome; feature: rumen; material: SC-attached | host: Bos | place: Iran: Karaj | collected 2018-10 | reverse complement strand
TCCTTTACGGCATGTAGCGAAGACAATCTGGATACAAACCAGTATAAGCAGGGTGTAGCTTTGAATGTATACGGTCCTACGCCAGTAATGCGTGGTGGTACGCTCCGTTTCCTCGGAAGTAATCTTGACCAGATTGCACAGGTTGAGATCCCTGGAGTTGCTCCTATTACTACGATTGAGGTTGTTAAGGCTGGAATCCCTAGTGAGATACGTGTTACCGTACCACACGACGGCCCTCAACCTGGTTTAATCAAACTGACGACAAAAACTGGTCAGGAAATCTCTACGATAACAGAAGTGAATTTCATTGAAGGTCTTGATCCTGCAAATATCACAATGACCGCTTCTGCTATGCCTGGCGATAAGATCACTCTAACTGTACCTGAGAGCGGCGACGACTATCTCGACATTATCCACATGGTTGAGTTCGCTGACGGTGTGAAGGTCGGTGAAAACGATTTTGTTGCCCATACCCGTTATCTCATTGAGCTTATTGTTCCTGATGAGGCAAAGACTGGTAAGCTGAATCTGTATACTGCAGACCTTACAGCTACTGAGGTTGATGCTAACAATGTGGATTATCAGATCTTCGCTACCGAAAAGGCGATTGAGATAGGTGTTCCATCAATAAGTAAGGTCACTTCACCTCGTGGTGAGGCTGCAGCTCAAGGCACTGTAACAGCTAAGGCTGGTGAGATAATCACAATAAACGGTACATACTTTAACCTCGTAGAAACAATTAATTTCGGTGGTGTTAAGGTGACGGACTTCAAGTCTGACGGTAAGGTCATAACCGTTATGCTCCCCGCTGAGGCTCCTGACGGTGCTATCAACTTGATTACCCTTTCTGGCGTAGAAGTACCTGTAGGTAATGTTACTACCGTAAAGCCTTCAGAGGCTGTTGTTGCTCCAAATCCTGTAAAGGCTGGTCATGGACTCACGATCACTGGTAAGGATCTCGACATTGTTACAAGCGTGGAGATTCCTGGTGCTACCGCTCAGAGCGGTGAGGACATCACCGTTGCTGCCGACAAAATTATTGTAAAGGTTGTTCCTGAGAAGGCTGTAGAAGGCAAGATCACGCTCCGCATGGCTAATGGTGCTGGTGTTGAGGTTGCTTATACGCTCGTTAAACCTACTATCACTGGCTACAACATTAATCCTGCCAGTGCTGGTTCACCTCTGCAGATTACCGGTACAGACCTCGACCTCATCAAGGATGTGACCTTCGGAGATGCCAAGAACGATGCTGACAAGTTTGAAGTCAATGCCGACGGTACCCTGATTACTGTCACTGTTCCTATGGCTGGTAAGAGTGGTAAGCCTGTCTTCAATTTGGCTAATGGTACATCCGTTGAAGGCCTTGACCTGCAAATCAATGAGGCTGTATTCTGTTACTTTACAGAGATGCCTGGTGAGGATGCAGAATTGAAGGCTGGTGAGTCATTCGCGTTGCCTGTTGCCAACGGTGATAAGTTGACCGGTGTAGAAATCAATGGTGCTCCGTGCCAGTATGTTTTGTCGGGCAACAACAAGCTCATCATCGGTATCCCGGGAAATGCCAAGAAGGGTGCAAAGGTTCGCCTCATCTCTTCTAACGGTGAGATTACCTATACCATCGACTTCATTCCTAACACTGAGGTGACCACCGTTCTGTGGACAGGTCAGGCTGTTGCAGATGACTGGGGCAACCAGCCATACGTGCTCTCTGATGCAGGTCAGGAGCTGAAGGATGCCGGTGTAGTACCAGGTGACATCATCAGTTTCCATATTGTTCCGTTGGAGGCAGCATGGAAGATTGAGTTTGTTGAGGGCCACTGGGGACCGACCTACGCAAGTATCTGTAGTGTTGGTAACGACACAGAAGGTGGCAAGTTCACGGAGTACGACCTTGATGCCAACAAGGGTTACTTCAGTCTTGTCGTGACACAGGCAATGCTCGACGCTGCATTTACTCAGCAGTGGTGGGGCGGTGTATTCGTGCTCAATGGCGACAATGTTGTCGTTGACAAGATCACCACTACTCATTACGAGTCTGTAGAGGAAACTCTTTGGGAAGGCGAGGCTATTGCAGATGACTGGGGCAACCAGCCATACGTGCTCTCTGATGCAGGTGCTGAACTCGCAGCAGTAGGTGCAAAGGCAGGTCAGACCATCTACTTCTACTTCACTCCTCTAGAGGATGCATGGAAGGTTGAGATTGTTGAGGGTCACTGGGGACCGACCTACAAGAGCATTTGCAGTATTGGTAATGACACGGAAGGCGGTAAGTTCACGGAGTACGACCTCGCAGGCAATGGCGGCAAGTACGGACTTGTGCTCACCCAGGCAATGCTTGACGCTGCTTACACTCAGCAGTGGTGGGGTGGTGTCTTTGTGCTCAACGGTGATAATATCAAGTGTACCAAGATTACTATTGAGTAACAGGTTGACGTGCATATTAAAAGAGGCGTGACGCATATACGTCGCGCCTCTTTCTTGACACAACAAAGATATGAAATCAAAACATTTAATGATCACATTCGCAGCTGCTCTGACTATTGGATGCAACAGCAACAAACCTAAGGTTAACGAACCTCTGGCCGATTCTGGACGTACTGAACGAACAGAGAACATGCTTGAGAATCTGAAACAGCTGGGTGACAGTGGAGTTTATATGTTCGGACACCATGATGATACTGTTTATGGTATCGGATGGGAGGCAGACTATACGAATGACTCTACTATTGGTGCCAAATCTGATGTCAAAAGCGTCTGTGGCGACTTACCAGCTGTATTATCATTTGATCTCGGACATATTGAACTCGGAGATGATCAGAATCTCGATGGCGTGCCCTTTGATTATATCAGGAAAGAAGCTATCAACCATTTTGATCATGGAGGACTTGTTACACTGTCATGGCATCTGAATAATCCTCTCTCTAGTGGTTCCTCCTGGGTGGCAGATTCACTGAAAGACATAGAACAAAACACTGTAACTGCAGTTCTTGAAGGCGGAGAAAAGCATGAGCTGTTCTTAGGATGGATTGACAAAGTTGCAGATTTCATCAATTCGCTGGAGACACCTTATGGCGTGAAGGTCCCGGTAGTGTTCCGTCCATGGCATGAACATACAGGAAGCTGGTTCTGGTGGGGACAGGACTTCTGTACGGCGGAACAGTACAAGGCATTGTGGAAGATGACCGCAGAAAGGTTAAAAGAAAAGGGTGTTGTGAATGCACTCCTGGCATATTCACCAGGAACAGAGCCAAATGGCGAGGTAGAAAAATATCTTGAGCGTTATCCTGGTGATGAGATCATCGACGTGCTGGGACTTGATGCCTACTGCTCTGCTCCTGACGCTGACAGTACTCTGATTTTGGACTTTGCACAAAAACTTGACAGGAATCTGGCTATGGTTGCAAAAGTTGCCAAAGAACATGGCAAGGCTATGGCTCTGACAGAGACAGGTTATGAGGGAATAAAGACTGCTGAGTGGTGGACAATGACCCTTGCACCCATACTTGCGAAGCATCCTATCAGCTACATATTGGTATGGCGTAATGCCAGAGAGAACCCCACTCATCATTTTGCACCCTACCCTGGGCATATCTCAGCATCGGATTTCATCAAATTCTATAACCTGAATGAGACTTTATTCTTGCATGATGTAAATGCTCTTTACTTAAAACGTAAATAAACATAAAAAATTTGTATGTTTGGAATATAGTTTGTATCTTTGTCATCGAAGCAGAGTATAACAATTACTAATTCAAATATCATATGAAACTAAAACGTCTTTTACAAACGATTCTGGCTGCATCTGTATTTGCAGCATGTGGTAGCAGTAGTGATGAACCGGAGCCCACTCCTACTCCACCAACACCTACAGAAACAGCGCCAATAGTCAGTTCTACAACTCCTGTCAATAATGCTACCGACATTCCTACAGGTACAGTCGATGTTCAGGTTGTCTATGACAAAGATGTCTTGATGTCATCTGACGCAAATTTAAAAGTAAAAGTCACAGGAGGCACACTTTCTAACTCTGGATCAGTCACTGGAAAGACTCTATCCTTCTCTGTAAACTGTCCCGACTATGAGACAAAGGTTACGATAACGATTCCCAAAGGACTCATCGGTGTAAAGGGGGCATTGGCCGACGAATACACCTTTAGCTTTACAACAACTAAAAAGCCTGACCCCGTGAGTAATAACGATGCCATAGCACTCACCAAAAAACTGGGATGGGGCTGGAACCTCGGCAACCACTTCGACACCAGTTCTGGTGAAGACGGTAAACCCAATCAGTGGGGTTATTGGGATAATGCCACACCCACTCAGATGCTCTATACCAACTTAAAGAAAGCAGGCGTAAGTACCGTTCGTATCTGTGTGACTTGGGGCAACTATCAGAAAGCCGACCCTTGGACTATTGATGCCGCATATATGGCTGAGGTTAAGCAGAATGTAGACTGGGCAGAGTCTGCTGGTCTGAACGTGATTATCAACATGCACCACGATGAGTACTGGCAGGACATCAAACAGGCTGCCAGCAACAGTATCATCAACGACGGTATCAAAGACCGCATTGCAAAGACCTGGGCTCAGATAGCTGAAGCCTTCAAGGACAAGGGCGATTTCCTTTTCTTCGAATCGTTCAATGAAGTACAGGACGGCAGTTGGGGTTGGGGTGATAACCTCAAAGACGGTGGCAAGCAGTACAAGACCCTCAACGAATGGAATCAGTTGGTTGTAAATACTATCCGTGCTACCGGCGGCAACAATGCCACCCGCTGGATTGGCGTGCCCGCCTACGCTTCGAGCGCAAAGTTCGCATTGGAAAGCAGCTTTATATTGCCCTCAGATCCTGCCAACCATATCATGGTCAGCGTACACTACTACGATCCGAGTAACTTTACGCTCACACCCGACGACAACGGTGGAAAGTCAGAATGGGGTCACACCGCTGCCGCTGGTAAGTTTGTAGCTGGGAGCAACGAGGAACTTGTCACGGAGACCTTCAAGAAACTGCAGGAGAAATTCATCGCAAACAACATCCCCGTATACATCGGTGAATATGGTTGTGTGATGCATAAGACTGACCGTTCGAACATCTTCCGCAATTACTATCTGGAGTATGTCTGTCGTGCAGCCCACACTTACAACATGCCGCTCTGTATCTGGGACAACAACTCAACAGGAAGCGGCAATGAACATCATGGTTATTTCAATCACAACGACGGCACTTACCTCAACGGATTAGAATCCCTCGTACAGACGATGATCAAGGCTGCCACAAGCAATGACGCGACCTATACTTTAGAGAGTATCTACAACAACGCTCCGAAGTAATATAGTATTGTCATAGCAGAAATTAAGACGGTCGTAACAATATTACGGCCGTCTTAATTTTGATTAGTACTGTCGTAGCAAAAATTCCTAGTGCTGGGACAAAAATTTGGAATAGAGGTAGAGAGGCAGACTATTTTACGTATTTCTTTCCGTTTTGGATATAAACGCCCTTCTCAGGTTTCTGGTTTAACCGGCGACCTGTGAGATCGTATATCCTGCAGTTAGACAACACATTCTGTCTCACCTCATTGATACCAGTGATAACGGTGATATCACCCATAGTACAGCCCCATGAGACTGTGGGAGTATATTGTACTTCCTCACCGCTTCTCGTCCTGAGTTTCACATTCTTAACTCTCACCTGACCGCTGTTCTGCTTACACTGCAGGGTTATGGCTGTGATAGTACCCATATTTTCAGCGAACGTCAACGTGCTTTCGACAGAAGTAATTTCTCGGGTATAACCATTGGCGTATTTTGAACAATAAACCTTCCATTGTAATAGTCCAGAAGCCGGAGCCTCTTCAAGTTCCAGAATCATGCTGGTATAGTCTTGTGACGTGAAACTGCTGCCATTATAAAGATTCAACTCTGCCCATTGCCGACTAAAGTCGACGGTACAAGAGATGCTGTAATCTTTGGTATCTGACAGTACTGGATTGAAATTGCTGCCGTGATAGGCCTGAAGGATAGTCTTTGCCAAGTCTGGTTGCGAGAAAGCAGGGAAGAAACGTGCCATACCGTCAGTAAGACCCATCCAGTAGAAGGTGGCGATATTGTTCTCTTTGCACTTCTGTACGAGATATTCACAGAACTGAAACATCAACTCTCGGCGCGCATCATAGTCGGTAACATTAGCATCAACATTACTTGTTCCCCATTCGCCGAGGATAACCGGTCCGCCTTTGCTGACAAGATAGGTTTTCCATGCATTGATCATCTCGTCGATTTCGCTCTTGATGCTGGCAATCGTACGGTCCTTATTACCATCCACTAAGGATGGATAGGCATGTACCTGAAAGATGATGCGACCTTCACCTGCGGCATCAGTAGGGTATTTCATCTCCTTGAGAGGATCCTTCAAATGCTGATTCCAGTTGCCGCCACCACTACAACTGCCATACGTATTGACAATCAGGTTACGCTGGGCATTATTACCACCAGTGGCTCTCACTGTCGATACAAAACTTTGGACATAACTATTGATGGCATTGTAAGCCGACTTGGCGACAGATTCATTATATTGTCCCGAAGCAGAAAACGATGCAAAACACCAGGAACTAAGTTTGTCAAGCATCTCATTATAACTCTCAAAGAGCAGATGCTGGTCGTAATCCTTGAACTCCTCGGCAATCTGACGCCAGAGATACTCGTAGCGATCCTTGTTCTGTACGTAATTGGCCTCATCGGCCTTAATCCAAGACTTGTGGTTGTCGCTATCAGCACCCGTGTCATGATGTACATTAATGATACAATACATGCCTTGGTGGATCACATAGTCAACGACTTCATGAACACGCGCCATCCATGCTTCATCCACCTTTCCCTCGTTGTCCATGTGGTTATACCAAGTCACTGGTACGCGGATGGCCCCAAAGCCGGCATCCTTCATCATCTTCAACAACTCAGGCTTTGTGACAGATTGTCCCCAACAAGATTCCGACTCCAAACCCTGTTGTCCCCAGTACGCCTCATTCATGAAGTCTGTTACCATCTGGTTGTTGGCCTCAAGTGTATTGCCCATATTCCAACCCAGTCCCATATTTTTCACAGCCTCCGTAGCCGTCTCGAAATCAGTTGCCTCTACATGGAGAGTGACCATAAGAAGCACACCAATAATTGCATTAAATTGTTTTCTCATATGATATATCGTCTATCGTAAGGAAAAAGATTTGATGACGGAGCCTTTGTAGGTATTGATCGTAAGACTGACGGAGTCTGCATCGATTTCTTTTGTCAGGATACTAGTATAGACCTGAGTGGAGTAGTACTCCGGGATGCCACCCTGATCATGATAAAGACGCAGATAGGCTGTTCGGGTATGATCCGGATTTTCCATCACCGTGTCCTGCACGATAGCAAGGTGTTGAATGGCATCCTTGTCTGTCGTTGATCCCGTCATCAGATAAAGACTCAGGTTGATATACTTGCCCGACTTACTCATCCAGGCACTCTCGAATTTCACGGGATCGGTCCTCATGGAGGTCTCCAACTTCGACAGAGGCGTAACAAGAGGACAGGGCACCTGACCTGCGGATACCACATCAGCCGCATACTTGCCATTGTCCTCTTTCACCTTATTATAATATAAGGCACAGCGGTACAACGTGTCTGCCTTCGTCAGCCACTTGGCCGTAAAGGGCTCTGAGACCGACAATAGCTCGCCATCGTCGGTGATGACATAGTCCACCTGCTTCTGACCGTTGGTATGTGCCTCCACGAAATCTGCCCGCAGCAGCGAATATTCACCCTCACCCTTGTCATAGGCATCCTGAGTGCAAGAGGCAATGAATAGTGAATAGTGAATAGTGAATAGTATCAGTAGATACTTCACCATCAACTTATGTACGCTATGTCTGTTATTTTTTGCTCCAACCATTATTCACTATTCACTTTATTCCTGACTGGATTCGCATACATCGTCAGGATACGTTCACGAAGAAAGGCCTCGTCCTTGTTGTCAATCTTTATCTTGGCAAGCTGACCTGCAAGGTATGTCTCGAAGCGCTGCTTGTCGGCATCAGTATAATGGCCGGCATTCTCACTGTTGCCATTAAGTTCATCAAGAGCGATGTAATTGCAGGGAAAGAGTTCATAACCGCGATGGATCTCACGGTCCATGCGTTCACCGAGTACCTTATAATACTCGGTCTTCGGCAACTCAGCGAGTTCGTCAATCCAGGTGTTGACAGGGGCAGCGGAACGATAGACCACCCGACCCTTATACCCAAAGATACCGGTCTTCATATTGTCGAGGTCGTCCTGACGACTCTTCTTAAACGAAGGATTGTCTCGTTTCTGCTGAAATTCCTGTGCCTTCAAGTAGTCGCAGGGGTCATATTCATAGCTGATGGTCAGCGGCACGATATTCAGTTCCTTCAGGTCACCGCCCATCGCCAGCATCTTCAACACAGCATCCTGAGTATGATCGCTGGAATCCTTGGCCCGTCCCTCACGCTGGGCTATCCAGATATTCTCCTTCTTCTGCGTGACCGCATAATGGATATAACGGCTCATCAACTGCGAGGCGGCAAGCGTCTCACGAAGTGAGAGTCCACGACGTACGGTAAAGGCCTTGTTCATTCGAACCAACCGCTTGATCCAAGGATAGATCAACAGGTTATCACCAATGCCTATCTCTACCGTTGTCGGATAACCCGAATCAACGAGTAACACATCGAGGAATGCAGAGTCGAGCACGATGTCGCGGTGATTGCTGACGAACGTATAGCGCGACTCACGGGGACAGGTCCCGCGGGTTGCGGAACGACCCGCGGGTCCTGTCCCCGTGAGTCGCGTGTCATCAAACGAGCATCCATCAGTGTGCTTACGCATAATGAACTTGACGATGGGCTTCATGAAACGTTTCTGGAAGTCGAGTGGTGTTTTCACGCCTTTGAAAGCCAAACGTAACAACCCGTTACGCATCGACTTCGGCAGCCAGGGCACGAAACCCTTCAGTACCACCTGAAACTGACGGTCGTTCAACAAGTCCTCGAACGCCTGTTTCATCTCTTCCGCCTCATAAGGCCGGATCTCGTCAAATTCCTTTAGCGCACTCTTATCCATAACGGTAGCAAACTCTAAGCTCTACACTCTCACCTAATCAAACTGGTTCTCCACGATATCACTCAGCACGTCCTTCATCTCCAGTCCTGCTGCACGCACCTGCTGGGGAATAAAACTGGTGGCTGTCATACCTGGCGTCGTATTCACCTCAAGCATCGAGATCTTTCCTTCCTTCGAGACGATATAGTCGATGCGGATGATACCATTGCAACGCAGGATATCATAGATATGACTCGTAATCTTACCCACGCGCTCAGCGATATCGGCAGAGATACGTGCCGGTGTGATCTCCTGCACCTGACCGTTATACTTCGCATCGTAATCGAAGAACTCGTTACTCGTCACCACCTCGGTAATCGGGAACAAAACGGTCTTTCCTCTGGTCTTATAGATGCCTTGCGTAATCTCCGTACCCTCCAGGAAGCCCTCGACCATAATCTCCGGGCTCTCCAACATAGCCTTGCGGATGGCCGGAGCCAACTGGTCCTTGTTCTTCACCTTCGACACACCGAACGATGAACCGTCGGCAGCAGGTTTCACGAAACAGGGCATACCGATACGCTCCTCAATCTCATCATCACTCACCAGTTCCTCATAGCCCTTACGGATCAGCAATGAGTCGGCCACGGAGACACCATAACCCCTCAGGTACTGATTCAATACAAACTTATCGAAGGTCATCGCCTCCACCAGGACTCCGCTGGTGCTATAGGGAAGGCCTATCAGGTCGAAGTAGCCCTGCAGCAGACCGTTCTCACCTGGCGTACCATGAATGGTGATATAGGCATAGTCGAACACGCGTACCTTTCCGTCCTCCATAAACGAGAAGTCGTTACGGTCGATTTTTGTCGTTGTACCGTCAGGCAGTTCCACGTGCCAGTTCTGTCCTTTAATGTCAACAATATAAATATTGTAACGCTCCTTGTCAAAGAAGGAATAAAGACCCTGTGCTGAACGCAGTGACACATCGTGTTCCGATGAGTCACCACCACAAACAATTGCAATTGTTCTTTTCAAATTCTTCATATCTTATTTCTTTTAAACGACAACTCTGACAACATTGACAACTTATTCTTATTCGCCAAAGGCGAAACTGTTGTCTTAGTTGTGTTAGTTGTCTTTATCATATTTTATATACTTTCTCCATTTGTCGATAAGCGCTGCCATGTCATCCGGCCACTCCGAGGAAAAGTCCATCTGCTGTCCTGTTGTCGGATGCACAAAACCGAGGGTTCTGGCATGCAGCACCTGTCGCGGACAGAGCTTGAAGCAGTTCTGGATATAGGCCTTATAACTTGCCGTGCGTTCACCACGTCGTATCTCACAGCCTCCGTAGCGTTCATCACAGAACAAGGGGTGGCCGATATGTTTCATGTGGGCGCGGATCTGATGGGTACGTCCCGTCTCGAGGATACACTCCACAAGGGTCACATAGCCATACCGTTCCAACACCTTATAGTGTGTGACGGCAGGTTTGCCAATCTCAGAATCCGGCGGGAAGACATCCATCCGCAGACGATCCTTCGGGTCACGTCCGATATTGCCTTCTATCCTACCCTCGTCTTCCACGAAGTTACCCCACACCAAGGCATTATAGCTGCGGTGGGTGGTCTTGTTGAAGAACTGCTTGCCCAGTGAGGTCTTGGCATCTGGTGTCTTCGCCACCACCAGCAGCCCACTGGTATCTTTGTCAATGCGATGCACCAGTCCCACCTCCGGATCATTCGGGTCATAGCTCTCCAAGTCCTTCAGATGCCAGGCGATGGCATTCACCAACGTACCGTTAAAGTTACCACACCCCGGATGCACCACCATTCCCGCAGGCTTATTGATTACCATCAGGTCATCGTCTTCATAGACCACTTCCAGAGGGATATCCTCCGGTTCGATGGTCGTATCGTAGTGTGGACGGTCGAGCATGAGTGTGACGACATCTCCTGCACGTACCTTATAATTACTCTTGACAGGTGAGCCGTTGACATGGATAAAACCCGCATCGGCGGCTTTCTGGATACGGTTGCGACTGGAATGAGGCTGATGCTCAGCCAGGAACTTGTCGATACGGACAGAGACCTGACCCTTGTCCACCTCGATGCGGAAGTGTTCATAGAGCTGTCCGTCGGCCGCAGGTTCATCACCTGCTTCCAACAACTCCTCGTCCTCTACATATTCCATATCCATACTCCTACGGCTCCGTCACTTCCTCAAACTCGTCAACATCCTCTCCCAACATCCGACGATACTCCGGCTCTACGTAATCCAGCTCTTCATCCCCCTGGTCGTACATACCACTGCCGATCATCAGTGTCAACGGGGAGTCGATGGAAACCATATCACCCGTAGAAACCCTGCGGCCACGACTGAGGATACCATAGACCCAGTCCTTCTCTCCCATCACCACCTTCGGGGGCAGAAGCTTAAAGCCCAGCGCCGTCAGTTTGGCCTCAGCCTCACGATAGCTGCTGTTGTCTATCACGTCGGGAATGGCAAACGAGGGCGACGACGGCGAGTTAACGGTCACATAGATCATATGACCCTCTTTCACCATAGTACCCTCTCCCGGACTCTGTGCCAGGATACAGTTGGCGGGCAGACGCTTGTTGAAGCCGGAGTCGGTCACCATGATGTTCAGGCCGTTCTCTTCCAACAGCAGCAGGGCATTGTTATAGATCATCCCCTCAACCTTTGGCACCTTGATACCCTCATCATGATGAGTATACCAAGCCAGACCGTATTTCACACCCAGGCACAGCAGGACAATAACGACCACCATAGCCAACAGATTGCCCAACAGGAATGGGCTGAAAATCTTACCGAAGAATTCCTTTGTCTTCATATTCGTGAATTTGAGGGCAAAGGTACAAAAAAAATAGAAAGAAGCAAAGATTATCCTCTACTTCTTTCTATTTTGACTTAATTTTCTGCGAAATCAAGGAATTATTTTCCATGGTTCTCGTCAGAAACCGTTAACTTCTTACGTCCTTTAGCGCGGCGTGCGGCCAAAACGCGGCGACCATTCTTGGTGGCCATTCTCTCGCGGAAGCCGTGCTTGTTCACGCGACGGCGGTTGTGCGGCTGAAATGTTCTTTTCATTGCTTTATTACTATTATATTTATTACTTTTTTACCGATTTGGGGTGCAAAAGTACTCATTTCTTTTGAATTACGCAAGAAAAACACCATTTTTTTCACTTTTCACTTTCCACTTTTCACTTTTTTTCGTACCTTTGCACCCGAAAACGATATAAAATCAATTTTTTAAAGGTAATATGATTAATTCACAAGACATTAAAAAAGGCACCGCCATTCGCATGGACGGTGGCATTTGGGTGTGCATCGATTTCCAGCACCGCAAGCCAGGTAAGGGCAACACCATCATGATCATCAAGGTTAAGAACGTTTCAGACGGTCGCGTACTTGAGCGCCGATTCAACATCGGTGAAAAGCTCGAGGACGTTATCATCGAGCGTCGTCCTTACCAGTATCTCTATGAGGACCAGTCTGGTCGTATCTTCATGAATCAGGAGACATTCGAGCAGATCCCCATCGACAACGAGCTCGTAATCGGTCACGAGTACATGAAGGAGAGCGATATCGTGGAGGTTGTTTCTGACACTACCGATGGTACTATCCTTTATGCCGAGATGCCTGTTAAGACCGTTCTCCGCGTTACCCACTCTGAGCCAGGCGTAAAGGGCGATACAGCTACAAACACTCTGAAGCCTGCTACTCTGGAGACTGGTGTTGAGGTTCGTGTTCCTCTGTTCATCAACGAGGGCGACCTGATCCAGGTTGACACACGCGACGGTTCTTACCTGCAGAGAGTAAAGGAGTAATTGAAGAACTGAAAGATTGAAGAATTGAAGTTTTCAATCATCATACCCGTCTTCAATCGACCCGACGAGGTCGACGAGTTACTTGAGAGTCTTTGCCAGCAGACGGTAAAGGACTTTGAAGTCCTAATCATAGAGGACGGTTCAGTTAAGCCATGCAAGGATGTTTGCGATAAATACGCAAACATCCTTGATTTGCATTATTACGCCAAAGAGAACAGCGGACCAGGACAGAGTCGTAACTATGGGGCAGAGCGCTCTAACGGCGAATATGTTATCATACTGGATTCGGATGTAGTACTACCTGTAGGATATCTACAAGCAGTGGAAGACGAGCTAAAGCAGAAACCATGCGAGGCTTTCGGCGGTCCTGATTCGGCCCATCCATCGTTCACCCCTGTACAGAAGGCCATCAGCTATTCGATGACATCATTCTTTACCACAGGTGGCATCCGTGGAGGAAAGGCAAAGCTCGACAAGTTCTATCCACGCTCGTTCAATATGGGTATCCGTCGCGATGTATATCTGCAACTTGGAGGATTCTCTAAGATGCGATTCGGTGAGGACATCGACTTCTCGTATCGTATAGTTGAGGCTGGCTATATGCCAAGACTATTCCCCGAGGCATGGGTGTGGCACAAGCGTCGTACCGACTTCCGCAAGTTCTTCCGTCAGGTATACAACAGTGGTATCGCCCGAATAAACCTTGAGAAGCGTCACCCTGGCACAATGAAGTTAGTTCATCTGCTACCAACAGTATTCACTTTGGGGGTTATCGGACTACTGATAATATCACTTTTCTGGCCCCTCGCGTGCGTACCTATTATATTATATAGCGCAATCATCCTTATTGATTCGAGCTTTAAGAACAAAAATGCATGGGTAGGCATACTGAGTATTCCTGCCGCATTCGTACAACTTATGGGCTATGGATTCGGTTTCATAGAGTCGTGGTGGAAACGCTGCGTACTGAAGAAAGACGAGTTTACCGCCTTCGAGAAAAACTTCTATAAATGACCGATAAACTCAACATCAATCAGTGGGCCGAAGAGGATCGTCCTCGTGAAAAGATGGCTGCGCTGGGTGCTGAGGCACTTAGCAGTGCTGAACTGTTGGCCATACTGATTGGTTCTGGTTCGACCAAAGAGAGCGCCGTCGACCTGATGAAACGCATTCTGGCAGACTGCAACAACAGTCTTAACACACTTGGCAAAATGTCGATTAACGACCTATGCCAATATAACGGTGTAGGATCGGCCAAGGCCATCACCATATTAGCTGCCTGCGAACTGGGCAAGCGACGACAGATGGAGACACCCGAAGAACGTCCCGACCTAGGTACTGCCACACGCATATATAACCACATGCACCCTGTGATGCAAGACCTGGATGTAGAGGAGTTCTGGGTACTGTATCTGAACCAGCAATACCGTCTGATTAAGAAACTGCGTATTGCCCGCGGCGGCATTACCGCAACAGCAGTTGACATACGACTCATTATCCGCGAGGCAGTGCTCTGCAACGCCACACAGTTGGTAGCGTGCCACAACCACCCATCGGGAGGTATAATGCCTAGCGATCAAGACGACAAACTAACCATCAGCATTATGAAAGCCTGCCAGCTGATGAACATTCGCTTTGCCGACCACGTCATTGTTACCGATGGACACTATTACAGCTATCATGAAGAAGGAAAATGCTAACAAACATATATAGTAATGACACAAGAAGAGAAGACACAGATTGAAGAGAGGATTGTAGACGTACTCAAAACCGTGTACGACCCTGAGATTCCCGTAAATATCTACGACCTGGGAATGATCTACAAAATAGATGTCCAGGAAGACTCTAGTGTAGAGTTGGATATGACCTTTACCGCACCCAACTGTCCTGCTGCCGACTTCATTCTGGAGGACGTTCGCACCAAAGTGGAGAGTGTTGAAGGTGTAAAGGGCGCCAACGTGAATCTGGTGTTCGAACCCGCTTGGGATCAGAGCATGATGAGCGAAGAAGCAAGAGTTGAACTTGGATTCGATTAATATGAAGAACGTATATTTTCTTTCCGATGCCCACCTTGGGTCGTTAGCCATTCCTCATGGACGAATGCAGGAACGCCGACTGGTTCGTTTCCTAGATTCAATCAAGGAAAAGGCCGCCGCTATATATCTGCTTGGCGACATGTTCGACTTCTGGTATGAGTACAAATTTGTAGTGCCCAAAGGGTTTACGCGATTCCTGGGCAAGCTGTCGGAACTGACCGATATGGGTGTAGAGATACATTACTTTATCGGCAACCACGACATCTGGGCCTACGAATACTTGGAGAAAGAGTGTGGTGTGATTCTGCACAAGAAGCCCGAGACCACCGAGATATACGGAAAGATGTTCTACCTGGCCCATGGCGACGGACTAGGCGATCCCAATAAGAGTTTCAAGCTCATCAAGAGTATATTCCACAACAAGGCTTGCCAATGGGCGTTCTCTGCTCTGCATCCACGCTGGGGTATGTGGTTCGGTCTGAACTGGGCCAAGCATAGCCGACTGAAGCGCCCTAACGGTGAGGAGCCTGCATACATGGGAGAGAACCGTGAGCATCTGGTTCTCTACACAAAGAAGTACATACAGTACCACTCTAATGTAGACTACTTCATCTATGGTCATCGCCACATAGAAGTCGACCTGCAGCTAACCAAGAAAGCACGTATGATTATCTTAGGCGACTGGATTACCCAGTTCTCCTACGTGGTTTACGACGGCGAACACCTTCTGCTATCACAGTATATCGAAGGCGAAAGCCAACCGTAAGAAAGATTATCCAAATGTCTTATACAGGGTCGACATATTGTGTCGGCCTTTCATTGTCTCCAAGATTTCATCCTCGGTCGACAGGTTGAAGTCGCCAGGAATAGTATTCTTTAGTGCAGCTGCTGCAAGAGAATAGTTCAGCTGCTTCTGCTTGTCATCAGGGAACAGACTGATGGCATGCAGCCATCCACCCATAAAAGCATCACCAACTCCAACAGGATCTATCACATCAGGAATATCTATAATAGGTGCCTGAAGCAGATTGCCCTCGGTCCATAGCAACGCAGTAAGTGTATGATGATTTGAGCTGACGATATTACGCATACCCATCATCCAATGCTTTACTCGTGGATAGTTGGCATGCAGTTCATCGAACCATTCGCCATACTCTTTCATCTGCATCTCGAAGTTAGAGTCAATCGCAGTGAAAGGTGGCTGAGGATGCTGCGACAGCCAGTCGAACTCGATAGCATCGCCAAACATCATATCGCATCGTGATAGCATACGACTCAGCGTTTCGCGAGGCTGAGCACCTTCATACTTCCATAGATTCTTACGGTAGTTTATATCAAAACAGATAGTAACGCCCAATTCATCAGCAATATCAAGAGCCTCGAAAGTGGCCTCAGCTGCTTGAGGAGAAATAGCTGCCGTAATACCCGATACATGGAAATAGTCACAGTCCTTTAGTATCTCGCGCCAAGGAATCATACCAGGCTTCAAGTCGTAATAAGCCGATCCTGATCGGTCGTAGATAACCTTAGCAGCACGCATACCAGCAGCAGGTTCAAAGTAGTATGTGCCTATGCGTTGTCCTCCATAGAGAACATGGCTGGTATTTACACCTAATTGGGCAAGGTTCATAGCGCCAGCATGTCCTACCGGAGTATTGGGCAATCGTGTGATATAGGTTACATTCTCGCCCTGAGTGGCCAGCGACACAGCCACATTAGCCTCACTTCCACCATACTTACTTGTAAACAGGTCGCCCTGCGTCAGTCGCAGTTGACCAGGCTTAGAGAACCTGAGCAACAACTCACCAAATGTTATTATCTTTTTTCCATTCATGTTGGTATACTCTCTTAAAAATTTCTGCAAAGATACATATTTTAATTCAAAAAGACTTAATGTTACATTAATTTTTATATCTGTAAGATAATATAAGATTCCATTTTGGAAAGATATGCAGAAAAGTATTACATTTGCAGCAGTATTGAGAAAACTAAGTGATGTATCGACTAATGTTCATAGGTCTGTTTTTGCTATGGAGTGTTGGGATAATGGCCCAACGCAAACTGACAGTGGCCAGCTTGGAAACAAAAACCCCACAGCGAGATATAAAGGTCCGCATAGACAACGGGCCCGAGATAACCACACCCTGGAATGGAGAGTTTGAGGTGCCAGACAGTTTTAAGCGAATCGACTTCTGTCATCCTAAGTTTCAGCGACGATATGTGTTGCATAATGAAGTGAGGGGCGACACCATCTATCTGATACCTATACGAAATGCCATCAACGAAGTTGTGATATACGGAAAGGACCGTCGCAAAGACATGATGGCCAATATTATGCAACCAGCAATACCTAAAGAACCAGAGTTGCCTCAAGTTGTACCTCCAGGACCTGATGTTATAGCGCTATTGATGTGGACATGGGACCACACATTCGGTCCTAAAGTTGAAGCACGTCACAAACGTAAGCAGGCTCTGAAGAAGGTGCGTGCACAAGAACAGGAATATGAAGCAAAATGGGAGGCGCTAAAAGCACCTCCCAAGAAAAAAGAATGATATTGCGAATGCTTATTTCAGCAGATTCATTGTGTCTGTAGCAATCATCAACTCCTCATCGGTTGGGATAACAACCACCTTAACCTTAGAGTCGTCGGCTGAAATGATAGCCTCTTCGCCGCGAACCTTGTTGCGCTCCTCATCGAATTTTACGCCAAGGAACTCCAAGCCTTCGCATACTGCAGAGCGCATAGAAACCTGATTCTCGCCTACACCGGCTGTGAAGACAATCACATCAACACCACCCATAGCAGCAGCGTAAGCACCGATATACTTCTTGATACGATAGAAGTACATCTGCTGAGCCAGTACAGCCTTAGGCTCACCAGCCTTAGCAGCGTTCTCTACGTCGCGCATATCGCTAGAACCACCAGTAATACCAGCAACACCGCTCTTCTTGTTGAGCAGGTTGCTCATACCATCAGCATCGAGACCAAGCTTCTTCTCAAGGAAGGTTACTGCACCACCGTCGATATCGCCGGCACGAGTACCCATAACAAGTCCCTCCAGAGGAGTAAGACCCATTGAGGTATCGATACATTTGCCATCCAGGACAGCAGCGATAGAGCCACCGTTACCGATGTGACAAGTAATCATCTTGGTTCCCTCAGCCTTCATGCCAAGGAACTCAAGTGCGCGTGCAGATACATAGCGATGTGATGTTCCGTGGAATCCATAACGACGCACACCATACTTCTCGTAGAGATCGTAAGGAATAGCGTACATATAAGCTTTGGCTGGCATGGTCTGATGGAAGGCTGTGTCGAACACACCTACCTGAGGCAGGCCAGGCATAAGCTCCTTAACAGCGTTTACACCCTTCAAGTTGGCAGGGTTATGCAGTGGAGCCAGGTCAGAGCACTCCTCGAAGGCCTTCAGCACCTCATCGGTAAGGATAACGCTCTTATTGAACTTCTCGCCACCATGCACCATACGATGACCTACAGCGTCGATCTCGTCGAGACTCTTGATAACACCTATCTCTGGATCGGTGAGCAAAGAGAAGATGAACTTAACGCCCTCGGTATGCTCGGGGATGTCGTGCATAATCTGCTTCTTCTCGCCATTGGCCAACTTAACCTTAACAAAGGCATTGTCCAAGCCTACACGCTCAGCACCACCGCTGGTCATCACACTCTTGTCGTCCATATTGTACAGAGCGTACTTGATTGACGACGAACCACAATTCAATACAAGGATTTTCATTTTTTATTAACTCTTAATTCTTAACTCTTAACTACTTCTTCGCGTCCATAGCCTGACAAGCAGTGATGGCAATCATGTAGTAGATATCATCGATAGAGCAACCACGTGACAGGTCGTTTACAGGACGTGCGATACCCTGCAGAACCGGGCCGATAGCAATAGCATCGCCCAGACGCTGAACCATCTTATAGCCGATGTTTCCAACCTCGAGGTTAGGGAATACCAGTACATTGGCCTTACCAGCGATATCAGAACCAGGAGCCTTCTTGGCACCAACTGATGGAACCAGAGCTGCATCTGCCTGCAACTCACCATCAATCTTCAGTGTTGGGTCGAGTTCCTTAGCCAGACGAGTTGCCTCAACAACCTTGTCTACAACCTCGTGCTTAGCGCTACCCTTAGTAGAGAAGCTGAGCATAGCCACGCGTGGATCCTTGAAACCTGCTACTGCCTTTGCCATCTGAGCTGTGCAGACAGCAATCTGTGAAAGCTGATTTGCATCAGGCATTGGTGTTACAGCAACGTCGGCAACTACCAGAACGCCATCCTCACCATACTGCTTCTGCTTAGAGATGAGCAGCAGACCACCACTAACACAAGTGATACCAGGCTGGCACTTGATAATCTGAAGAGCTGGACGCAGTGTATCGCCAGTAGTAGACAGGGCACCAGAGATCTGACCATCTGCACCCTCGGTCTTGATAATCATACAACCCAGATACAGAGGATTCTTGATGAGCTTACGAGCCTCCTCGATTGTCATACCCTTGCTCTTGCGAATCTCGGCCAACTTCTCAGCCAGCTCTTCGCTCTTGTCGTAGTTCTCTGGGTCGATAAGAGTAGCCTTACCAATGTTTGTGAGCCCCTTCTCCTTAGCCAGAGCCTCAACCTTAGCAGGATTACCAATCAGAATAATGTCTGCGAGCTCGTCGGCCAAAGCCTTGTCGGCTGCACAGAGTGTACGCTCCTCTTCTGCCTCAGGGAGTACGATGCGCTGCTTGTTACTCTTAGCACGCGCTACAATTGAACTTAATAGATCCATAATTTGATTTGTTTTAAAAATGTTATATATATTATTCCTTTTTATTCTAATTCCTTTGTCAATATGCTCTCCAACTCCTCAGCCGATAGACGCAGTTTGAACTGTCCGCTTACGGCTACCGATATCGAGCCAGTCTCCTCGGATACGACAACCGCTACCGCATCACTCTCCTGCGACACGCCCATAGCAGCACGATGTCGTAATCCCAACTCTTTAGGAATGTCCATATCATGACTAACAGGCAGGATACAACCGGCTGCTCTGATACGTTTCTTAGAGATTATCATAGCTCCGTCGTGTAGAGGAGAATTCTTGAAGAAGATATTCTCGATGAGACGCTGATTGATGTTAGAGTCAATCTGGTCGCCTGTTACAGCAATCTCGTCAAGAGGCATCGCACGCTCTATCACGATAAGAGCGCCAACCTTGCCACGGCTCATATTCATCGATGCCATAACTACCGGCATAATGATTTCCTTTAGCGCTTTCTTTTCGTCTTCATCAGCACTCTTTGCCGAGAACAGCTTGGCAAACGCTCTCATACGACGGTGTGCTCCTACGTTATACAGGAACTTACGAATCTCATCCTGGAAAAGCACGATGAGAGCGATAACACCCACGGCAACCAGTTTATCGAGTATCGAACCAAGAAGTTTCATCTCGACCACCTGCGACACAAACAGCCACGTAACCACGAACACCAAAATGCCGATAAACACATTCAGCGAACGTGACTCACGCATAAGCCTGTAGATATAGTAGAGTATCATCGCTACAAGCAGTATGTCGATAAAATCTTTTATTCCGAACTCGAAGAACATTCTTATTTGACGATATTACTATTTAACGATTGTACTATTCTAACGCATTCAACTGCTTGCTTCACATCGTGTACTCGCAGTATGTGAGCACCCTTCATCAGTGAAATAGTGTTGAGCACCGTTGTACCGTTTAGAGACTCCGTGGGAGTTATGCCCAATAGTTTAAAGATCATCGACTTGCGAGAAATACCCACCAATAGCGGGAGTTCCATCACATGCAGTCGCTCCATCTCGTTCATAATCTCATAGTTCTGTTCCAGAGTCTTGCCGAAGCCGAAACCAGGATCGAGGATGATATCACATGCACCAAAGTCGCGCAACTGCTGCACCTGCTGTGCAAAGTTCATCAGCATCTGCTTGAGTGTGGGCTGTTGCGACATTAATATATAAGGTACGTGCAAGCGACTAACCAAGCGATACATTGCCTCACAACCCTCGCTCACATCGTTTATGATGTCGGCGCCAAACTCCTCAACCGTCATTCGCGCCACATCGGTACGGAAAGTATCTACCGAAATTACTGCATCGGGCAACTCACGACGGATAATGCCCAAGCCGAAACGCAAACGCTCCATCTCCTCAGCCTCCGACACTTCAGTTCCACCTGGACGGGTAGAATAACCGCCCACATCGATCATACTAGCTCCTTCGTCTATTATCTGGTGACAACGTTGCACAATTTCAACTTCAGTCTGCACTCGACTTCCTGCATAAAAAGAGTCGGGTGTGACGTTCAGGATTCCCATCACCTGAGGGGTGCTGAAATCCATCAATTTGCCTCGAATTTTTATCGTATAGCTCATATCGCCCACAAAGATACAAATTAATTATGAATTAACAGTTAAGAGTTAAGAAAAACAGCCTCTATCATACATTTTTTCTTAATTCTTAACTCTTAACTCTTAACTTTTCCTTATCTTTGCACCAAAATTCACGAAGTTTATGGATATTAAGGAACTATACAAGCTTTATCAGCAACATCCGTGCATCACAACCGATAGTCGTGACTGCCCTGAGGGAAGTATCTTTCTTGCATTGAAAGGAGAGTCGTTTAATGGCAACAAATTTGCCTTGCAGGCACTCGAAAAAGGATGTAGCTATGCCATCGTAGATGAAGACATAGACAACGATCCAAGAATCATCAAGGTAGACAACTGTCTGCAGACCTTTAAGGACCTAGCCCGTGAACATCGTCGCCAGTTCGACATCCCTGTAATCGGCATAACAGGTACAAATGGCAAGACTACCACCAAGGAACTTATTGCCGCTGTACTCTCACAGAAATATAATGTGCTCTATACCCAGGGCAACTTTAACAATGATGTAGGCGTGCCCAAGACTCTATTCCGCCTGAACAAGGACCACGAGATAGCAGTCATCGAGATGGGCGCCAGTCATCCTGGCGACATCAAGACTCTGGCCGAGACTGCCGAACCTACCTGCGGACTGATCACAAATGTAGGTCGGGCACATCTTCAGGGATTCGGTTCGTTCGAGGGGGTTATCAAGACCAAGTGCGAACTGTATGATTTCCTGCGCAGTCGCGAGGACAGTCTTATCTTTATCAATGCCGACAACGAATATCTGATTGATCAGATTGGCGATGACGAAGATATATGGATGTCGCCCTACTCTACCGATCCCGACAACCAGTATTCGTGCATCTCAGGCGAGATTATCGAATGCAACCCGTTCCTTAAGTTCCGTTGGCGCGAGCCTCTGATGGTTCTTGAGGAGGAGGGGCGAAGCACCAAGTGGCATAAGGTACAGACCAAGCTCATTGGATCGTACAATATCGACAACCTGCTTGCAGCCATCGCAGTAGGTATCAACTTTGGAGTTGACCGCAAGAAGATTGTTGCAGCACTCGAAGAATACGAGCCATCAAACAACCGCAGTCAGATGACCGTAACAGAAAAGAATCATCTGATAGTTGATGCATACAATGCCAACCCATCATCAATGCAGGCCGCACTCGAGAATTTCAAGCTTATGCAGGCCGAACACAAGATGGCAATTCTTGGCGCCATGCGCGAACTCGGCGAGGTTTCAGCCGAAGAGCATCAGCACGTGGTAGACTATCTCAAGACTACCGATGTAGAGACTGTATGGTTGGTAGGCGAAGAGTTTGAAGACGCAAAATGCGACTATCGCAAATTCAAGGACGTAGAAGAAGTGAAAGCTGCTATAGCTGCCGAAAAGCCAGAAGGACATTATATCCTTATAAAGGGTTCTAACAGCACCAAACTATATCAACTGCCGGAACTTCTGTAGACATTGAACATTAAACATTGAGCATTAAAGGGAGCTTAGCATTTACGTGCCTGCTAGGGCTGCTAATGATTAGTTGCGGGAAGCAGAGACCTCAAGACGAAAGCCTTGAGCAATGTAATAGTGTGTACTATTGGCGCACCGACCTCAGGCTCGATTCAACCGAACGAGCATTCCTAAAGCAGTATAATATAAAAAAGGTATACTGTAGGTATTTTGATGTAGTGATGGGCGACAGCAGCATAAGCCCCAGACCCAATGCAACAATCTCGTTTTCGGACTCTCTGCCCGACGGTATCGAAATAATCCCGACCATCTACATCACTGAGGACTGCATGCATAAGCCACACAAGGACCTCGCCGAAAAGATAGTGCAGCGCATCCGTCAGATGAACGAGACTAATAATATAAATAATGTACACGAGATACAGATAGACTGCGACTACACATCGCGCAGCCGCAAGACATACTATAAGTTCCTGGAGGAAGTACGCCATCACCTATCACCAACCAGCTATCACCTATCTACTACTATCCGCTTGCACCAGCTATCTATGCCAGCACCGCCTGTCGACTATGGTGCATTGATGGTATACAACACAGGCGATCCCCGCAAGTGGCAGGAGCGCAATCCCATCCTCGACTATCGCGATGTTTATCCATATCTAAAGCATCTTGACCAATATGCCTTACCACTAGCTGTGGCCTATCCAGTTTACCAATGGATACGATACATAGACAACGTAAGGGTTGAGCACACGGTCGAGGCTGATGTAATACTTAAAGTAAAACATGCGATGGAGAAAGAGCGCAACAACCTCAGCAACTCCATCATAACATATCATCTTGACAAAGACAATATTAATAGATACAAACCAGAGACCTATGAAGAAATTTATCGTCATTAGCCTGTTGACAGCCATTACGCTGCCCTCATTCGCCTGTGCATGGGGCGAACCCGAAAATCCGTACCTGTTCAGCATGTACAAACAAGACAACTTCAGAACTCGTGTAGAAAAAAACTGCAACGACAATTGGAAAGCGTACCTCGGATCGACCGAAGAGTATTTCTGGTTCCGTCACGACGACGCCCTCAAGGCCGCCCGGCAAAAGGGTGATGCACTGATGGTGAGCTATCTCCAGAATCTGAAAAAGTATCTAGACTGCGTAAGTATAGAAGAACGCAAGCAATACGAGTGGAACTACCCAACAGCCAATGATATCGCTGCACAGAAGCGCGACTTGCAAGCCGTTCGCACTTATGCCTTCAGCAAGGTAAAAACCAAACTGCGCTCACAACACGCCCTGCTCTACATGCGCTGTAATATGATGCTAGGCCGTCATCAGGACAATATCAACTTCTGGCAGCAAACTGCCAGTCAGTTCATAGAGACCGTATATAAGGATATGATGAAGAATATCTACGCAGGTGCTCTTTACAAGACTGGCCATGAGGCAGAAGCAGGCGAGTTGTTTGCCGAGATGGACGACTTCGAGAGTCTGATGACCATCTATTATAAGAAACGCTCATATTTGGCCATCAGTCAGCAATACAAACAGAATCCCAATGCAAAGGTATTACCATTCCTGCTGCAGGACTTTGTAAACAATGCTCAGGAAGCAGTTGACAATAATAGCGACGGCTATTATGGCGGCAAACTCTTTATCCGCGACATCAACCAGCAGGAGTCGTGGCAGATGCAGCAGTTCTGCGAACTGGTAGTGCGCGAGGGCAAGACCGAGGCGCCAGCCATGTGGAAGGCTGCTAAGGCGTGGCTTGAATACCTGAGCGGAAAGAAACAGGAAGCACTGAAGGACATCGATGCTGCAATGACACTAGATGGCACTGAGCGTATGAAGGATAATGTACGCGTATTGAAGCTATACATCACAGCTGCACAGGCCAAGCCTAGCGATAAGTTCGACCAGTACTTCGCAAACGAGCTGACATGGCTTCAGGAGAAGACCAAACAGGACTATTTCTTCGAGAGTGCCTTGAAACGCACCATGCGCCAGACCATATTCCCTCACTATAAGGACAATGCTAATCAGCAGCTTGCACTGATGTGCATCACCCACGACTACCAATACGATAGCACCATCGATACCATTCGCGTAGATAAGCTAGAGAGTTTCTACGATTACACCAAGACTCCAGGCAAGAAGGACTTCGACAAGTATCTGAAGAAACAAATGCAGACCAACGACTCTGCCCTTGTCGAGCTCATCGGCACCAAGTACATGCGTATGGCCAACTGGGGCAAAGCCATCGAGTGGCTTAAGAACATCCCCGTCAGCTACTACAACAACAACCGCAGCTCCCCATACCTCTTCTATTCTCTGCTACGAAAATATGACGTGGAACCTTGGATTAAACGCCAATGGCTTGATGTCAGCCAAACAAACGAACGCGACTATAAATGGTGGAAGAACGTTAAGCTCGACTTCTGTAAGGAGATGCAGATGCTGGAGAGCTCGCTCAACCTGCTTCAAGGAAAAGCCCTCGAACAGCGTTATTACAATCTGGCAGTGCGCTATGCCCAAGCTAATATCAAAGGCGATTGCTGGTGGCTGATGCGCGAAGCTAAGAACTGCTACGACACCGTACGTGTCAATGAGGTTGACCTCGGTGCCCGTGCCATCGAGTATCTGCAGAAGGCAGCCTTGAGCAATGACAACGACTTGAAGATAAAGGCTCTGTTTGCTATGGGTTACCGAGAGCTGTATAATAACAAGAACGGCAAGAGCCTTTGGACCGATATGGTATGGGACGAGGCCAAGACAGACTACGTACGCAAGTACTACCGCCAGTCACCACAGTTCCGTGCATATCAAGCGTTGTTTGACATCGTAGACGATGCTCCTGAAGAACCCATGTACGTCAGCAAGTGCGATGAATTCGACCAGTTCAGGAAGTATTATAGAACTCACAAATAATAAAAAAAACGATATTCCTGCACGTATTTAAAAAATATATTGTACCTTTGCACCCGCAAAATCGGGATGTAGCGCAGTTGGTAGCGCACTACGTTCGGGACGTAGGGGTCGGGCGTTCGAGTCGCCTCATCCCGACAACGCAAGGTTGTCAATCGCAGGAGTTGGCCCTGCAACCGCTTAAAACA
>JAEEGK010007491.1_pt1 | contig 26018 bp, 24 predicted proteins | sample 8958771 | NCBI WGS metagenome assembly JAEEGK01 (sample SAMN16246547, study PRJNA631951) | gut metagenome | biome: gut microbiome; feature: rumen; material: SC-attached | host: Bos | place: Iran: Karaj | collected 2018-10 | reverse complement strand
AGGGCATATCGGGCAGCACCACCATGATGCAGGCCTTGTTCGTTTGACCCGAAAACAAAGATTTCATTGTTGGCCAGTCTTGTGATAGCATCAGGTGTCACTCTGCTTTCAGGGTTGTTGACAGATTCTTCGCGGTTCATCAATTCTTCCTCCTCAACGATAGGCAGCTGTTTCCTCCATTCTTCGAGGAACTCCTTCATGTCATATCTCAGGTCCTTCAGCTCCTCCCTCTTGAATACGCCATTCTTAGCGACATATTCCTCAATCTTCTTTTTGACAGTGGCCTCCGTTTTGTATTTGGCCATCATTTTCGGATCCATGCCAAATCTGAATGACTTCCCTGTCTTCCGTCCATTCACCGTCTCGAACTTGATAACTGTAATCTTGATTTCCATTTTTGTATTGTTCTCTTTATTGTTACAATCTTATGTGATGTTTAGTGGAAAAGGTAAACGCATGTGAAGAGGAGCGCTGCACACTCATCGTTTTACCCAAGGCAAAAACCACGATTGGGAAATTGTAGTCCTTCAGGCACTCAGCAAATAGTTTCGAGACAATCGCAATGGGGTTTCAATAAGCACCGCATCCCCATACGCACAGGATGATCACCTCATCAGATTACTCACATTACATCAGCTTTTGGATTTCATTCCAATAGTAAAAAGCCTCAATAATGCTCTTCTTAAATTTGTTAAATTTAGAGGGCAGTGGTTCTTTTATGATTGCATCAGAAAGTTGTGAAATTTCGTTAGCAGAGAAATGCTGGACTTCCGAAATTCCTTTCTCTAAAAGTTTGCTGAGATAAGCGGCTTTCGAAGCATTGATGATAGCACTATCAAGATTGTAGTTTTCACTGTGAATGTAGCTGCGAACTCGGCCAATGCCATTCTGAAGCAATCTAAACTCTTCTGGGTTCTCAATCCCTCTAAGACAAATGCATCGAGAGGTATTGAAGATGTCATCAAGTACATCTTGTAAACTTAGAGAATCACAATTGCGATAAAGTAGTTCAATGGTAACAAGGTTACGGAATGTTTCTTTTGTAATGCTCAAATCGTATGTTCGGTCAAAGAGAGAAGCTACATCAAATAGTTGCTTAATGATTTCCATAGAGCAGTCTCTCGCTCCTTTAAAGAATGGAATGCCAGTGGTATGTGGCGCGAAGGCAGTTAGTTTGTCTCCGAGCATGTCTTGATAACTTGGCAGATTGACCATCACAGGATCTCCCTCTGTCTTCAAAAACGGACTTTGAATTGTTCGGCGGTTCCTCCTTTGAAAAGAAGTGGACATCCAGAACGGACCAATGCTTCGAGCAATGAGAACGCCCTGATGGCCTTTTCTGCCAAAGACAAGTCTTTCACATGATTCTCTTTGGCAACTTGCTCTATCCATGCCAAAGACCTGCTATCAGGATGTATCATGACTTTTGAGTGTTAATGATTTTTATAATCTGTTCCTTTCGATTGCGGCGTGAGGCATATCGAAGCATACGGCTGACATTTATGTCGTTCAAGTTGAAAGCGTTTTCAAATATAGTGAAAAGTTCAGCTCCTTGTGCAAAACTCAATTCTTTGTCTCCTGCTGAATCAACGAGAATCTTTTCCAAGGTGGGAACAGGTGTATTATCAACAAGGGTTAAAGGTGCTTCGATTATCAATGGACGAACAATCAATACCATATCAGTGGTAATATACCTTTCAATTTCCAGCGGAGTTGGGTTGAGCAGAATTGGGATTTCCAGGGTAGCTCCTTGCAGAAAGAAAAAGACCGATTCCATAGCAGTTCGTTCCACATCAACAAATGTCATACCCAATGCAGGTATGTGCCGCATATAAGGTATCAACACGGAAGGTTTCCAAATACAAAATTCTGCAAAAGGGAATTTCTCTTTGATGATTCGTGCATATTCTTTTTCATTTTCGGAAGGCTTATATAAAAAAGATTGTTTACCTTTCTCGGCAAGTGAATAGAGGCCATGTCCAACTTTAACCAATTTCCCTTGTTCGACTAGACGCGACAGCAATACATTAGCGGTTGCTTCGGATACAATTTGAGTACCCAAAGAATCCAATAGATCGCGTTTGCGGAAAGGTTGACCTTGCATGGACGCATAAGTTAAAATTCTCTCAGTTGCTGTCATCTTTTTTAAAACACTATTTTATGGGTGCAAATATATAACATTTTTGGCAATTTCCAAAATATTTTGCCAAAAATGTTATACATTTAATGAAAATTCTTAATTTCCTGACCCTTTTTGACCACTTACACACAAAACATAATAAGTTGCGAGACAACATTTCTTTCAGGGCCGAATATCTCCACACTATTTTGTATTGAGTCCAACGCCATCCTGCACTAACGAAACCTGTTTTTGAATGCCTTTGAATGTCGATACGGGGTTTGCCGAATGCTTACGTCAATTCAACTATTTATAAAAGGTTATCCAGTTTGTGCAGAAGTCATGCTCCTTAGGATGCAGCTCAACGATTTCCCCTTTATTCCGATACCACGCATGGTTCCAACCGGGTCCCATGTCAAGGTAGATGGCATCCGAAATGCCGAAATCTAGGAGGTTCTTCTTGAAATCGCCGAAACGGATAATACCCTTCGACTCGATGATGCACAATTTGCCATTATGGTTGCATAAGGCACGAAACTGATTCTGGTTGCCATCTTTCCGTGCTATCGAAACCAGTTTGCCTTTGTGGATCATCAGTTCCTGTCCAAAGCCGGCACCCCCATGAAGCGCTGCACTGTCCAGCTCATTGGAATAGACTTTATGACAGAACTTCCAGGAATTGTTGAAATACACAAATGCGCCCGTATTCCGTTTACATGGATACCCCTTGTATCGCTTTCCTGCCGAAACATGGTCGCCAGCTACATTGAAATGCTTGAATGTGTCCAAGCATTCACCAGTATAGGAAGCTTCAGCAAACAAGATCACCCTGCAGTCATCCTTCGACGGCATATCTCCGCAAACGAGGTCAATTGACGTGTATTGCGGATAAAGTACGATCAAACCCATTGTGTCCTTCCTCAGAACAGTCTCGGGTTCTTCCTTGCAGACTTCTTCTTCAACATGTTGTGCCTCATTCGTCGTGTTTTTACCGTCAGTATTACATCCGAACGACAAACTCAAAAGGCATAGCAAAAAAGCATTTTGTTTCATATACATACCCAGCAGATTTTGTTGATGATGATATTGAATAGGATGGTCTATTTTCTGGGCTTTGCCCTTTTTTCAACCTCCAAAAATTGGAGGTCTTTTTCTCTTTTGTTGAAGGCTGCGCATTCGCAGAATGTGCGCTGGTGGTGAAGCCTAGCAGATGTTAGAGCTCGCTCTCACAGATGCTGGGCTGCATCATCAGCTCAGGGCGTAGCCCAGCCTTCGATAAAAGCTTTATTTCTTATAATGAATTATAGACAAATCACTGAAACAAGTCCTCCCTCTTGAATACGCCATTCTTTGCGACATATTCCTCAATCTTCTTTCTGACAGTGACCTCCGTTTTGTATTTGGCCATCTTTTTCGGATCCATGCCAAATCTGAAAGACTTCCCTGTCTTCCGCCTATTCACCGTCTCGAACTTGATAGCTGTAATCTTGATCTCCATATTTGTATTGTTTTCTTTATTGTTCCAATATTATGTGTCGTTTGTCGGGAAAGGTAAACGCATTTGAAAGGGGTCGCTGCAATAAAAAACTCCGAAGGCCAGCGAAGCTTCCGGAGTATACTAATATTTTGATGTCGACATGGGTTCGCCGATTGCTTACGATGATCATGACTCTTGAAAAACGACCTAGAGGTGGCCACTGAAGGTGGCACATTCGGAACCGTTTTGGGTGGCAGAATTAAACCGCTGCCATCAAGGGCTAGGCTCGAATTTATAAAGTGAAAGCTCTTCCTAGAATCGTTTCTTTTCAACTAAAATGAAGAACTCTATTTTAAAAAAAAGGATATTTTGTCAGCTTTAATCTTATTAAATCCTCCCAAAAATTATTACCTTTTTCCTCGCCTATTTTTATCATCTCTTTTAACTTTGTTCTTTCAAAGTCTGTAATATAATAACCTTTTAGGTTAGGATGGATATATATATCTGGCTTGATTAAGCTCTCGACGTTTTCATTGTGTTTTTTTATGTCTGGCCTTGAAACAAGCCAATTGGCAATGCCGCCAATTCCTAATTTCGCTTTTAGGGAAAATTTCCTAGTCGCAGATTCTTCTTGTTCTAAGTCGACAGCAATAACTATATCAGCTCCCATTATTCTAGCGACGTCAATAGGCAGATTGTTTAAGACTCCACCATCAATCAACTTTTTCCCATCTTGTTGTACTGGCAGGAATCCTGGATACGCCATTGACGCTAGTATTGCTCTTGCAAGTACACCTTCATGGAGAATCTCTTCTTCGATACTATTCAGATCGACCGCTACACAATTAAAAGGTATTTCTGTTTCGGTAAAAAGACGCCGATTAACTGTCGAGAAGATTGAGTCTAATCTCGCCTGAATAACATCTCCTCTAATGAGACCTGTAGGTGCCCTCCAGCTGCTGAACGAAATATAACCTACAGCATCTCCAGAAAAGACTTTTAGCCATTCTTCGGTAAGGAACAATTCTTCTATCTTCTCAGGACTAAATCCTGCAGCATATAATCCTCCAATTACAGCTCCCATGCTTGTGCCAGCTATAAAATCAATAGGCATTCCTGCCTTTCGTGCTTTGTCTATCACTTTTAATACTCCAATTTCAGCTGCTGCTTTAGCGCCACCACCACCTAACACTAATCCTATTTTAGGACGAACAGCAAAAGATGCTTCCACCCATAATAGACAAAGGAAAAAAATAAAAGTCCTTCTCATTCTTCGTAAACAAATGCTCTACTTGAAGACTCCCAATAATGTCTTTGTGAAATAAATTTAACTCCTTCTTTTTCAAATACTATATAATAAGTATTTTCCTTATTAGCCATTACCCTTATAGTAGCTTTAAATCCAAATCCTTCGTATTTTTTTCCGAAACGCCCTTCATAAGAATGAGTTCCTGAGACTATAACATTACCAGAAGCAGTATTTTCACGCTTATCAATATGAAGACTTGTATAAATATAGGTTCTCCCTTCAAACATGTCATGATAAAGTGCTTTACAAAAATCTTCTAATAAGTCTTTATAGAAGGAAGTGGACTTAGAGGATGTACTTGTTTCCTTCTGATTAGTGTATAATTCTATTTGATTATTAGCAGTTTCACGTTCTGACGCAAATTGTTCTTCGTCATCATAAGGCGATATTAAGGGTGTGACTTCCTCTTTAGTATTATTACTAGTACAAGATAATAATATCAAAGCAAATAATAGTATGAGTTTGTTTGTTTTCATACAATAAAAGACGGTCTAAATGTTAATTGTTCGGAATATTATCTTAAATATGGATTTATTTAGGATTATACAGAATGTAAATTTAATATATTTTGAATGTTTTTGCTTTTAAGCAAACATCACCATACCATATTTCAAATCTATATAATCCACTGCTAAAATGACCCTTAGTTGGTCCCCCCCAGCCTAAAAGAGTTGTTTCGTTTTTATCTGAATAAACATACAATGAAGTTGAATATGAATAACCTGTCGGAGAACTAGTTCCCGTACTCATGCCTGTTGGTGTATACAACCTCACATTCAGGTCAATATTATCGCCTGTCTTGACACCGATATATGATATTTTGGGCTTCAAATACATGGTGTTGTTGCTATATATGGTGTTTCCATAATCAGTTTCTATTTCTCCTCCATTTTTAGTATTACCAATTAGCATTTCATCTATAATAATTGGCATAGAAGAACCCACTTTTTTTGTAAAATCATTCAATTTCTTTTGAACAGTATCGCGTTCCTCACGTGTTCTATCGAGGTTTTTTTGTGTGTCGGTTAATTCTTCATTTAATTGATTGTTTTTCCTGTTTAATTCGCTTATTTCATTTTTCGCATTTGACAATTCTTTCTTTGTATTATTTAAAGATCCATTCAAGAAGAATAATCCAGAGGCACATAAAAGAACAGCGAGTATTAATATCACAACATTTCGATATTGCTTCTTTTGGGACATAAGCTTGCTATAGTCCGTTTTTAACTGGCTATTCTCTTTATAAAGATTTGAAATAGTTTGTTCTATATAATTAGTAGATGCTATCGTTCCATCTTTGGAGTAAATATGAACAGTACTATTCTGCTCGATGGCTCGAAGAATTTCTGAATTCCTTTCTTCAAGAGCAATGATCTTTGTTGCTATCAGTCCAGAGAAATTCTGTTTAGTTTGAACTTCGTAAGATTCTAAATCTTCTTTGACTATCTCGCGAACGATTGCCTCTGTTTGTTCTACACTCGATTTGTCATTTGCAAAATTATCCGAGCAGAAAGCAATTTTGCCCGTTTCAGTCAACTTTATAATTTTGCCATTGAAAATCATTCGAGAGAATACTTTGTCAAAGGCTTGATAAAGTGCTTTTATATCTTTGATATATACCCCGTTGGCGACAAGGCATATACCAAAGATTTGAGAACTATCAGAACTTAATTGCTTATAGTAGGCGTAATGAGTAAGAGCATCTTTCCTTTGGATTGTGAGTTGTGCTCCTTTGACATTTGAACAAAACGGACGTAGGATTGCCTCTTCACCATCGTTAGGATATTGAATATATATTCCTTTATTAGTTCCGAATAGGTATAGGCTAAAATTCATTTTTATTTGATTTTGAACTTGATTATTGCGTTTTCGTTATCTACAGTATATTGAGGTAGTTCTTTTAGAACAGTCTGGCCAAGCAGAAGTGGTGCGTCTCCATTTTCAACGACAGTTGCCCTCACATTACTAATACTAAGTTTGCCGCCAAGAACAAGTCTGCGTAAATTAACCACAGTATTAACTGTGATATTTCCATTCGCATCGCCAAACTGCGCTTTGCCTAATATATCGTCATCGGTCAATACATTCTCATTATAGAGATAACGAGCTTCATTAAGGGTTATCTGCGTATATGATGCGCCAGTGTCGAATATCATTTCCTTATTGATGCGGTCATTGATAAGAACCTGTACAATCTTTAGATTGTGAGATTCAGTGTAGGGAACATCTACGACATTTTCATCCGGCAGTTCTACACCTAACTCAAACTCCTCGTCATAAGGAGAAATTAATGGCGTAACTTCGTCATTGTTACTTGAACAGCGGTTGCATGACTCCATGCATAAGCTCATAGCCGCTAAGGCAAGGTTAATGTAAATAAGATGGTGTTTCATAATTAAAAAATGTATTTTCTAAGAATATTATTAAACTTTGAAGATAACCCTTTGTAATATTCATTTTGTTCTTCGCTAAACGAAGACATATTTAGATTGTCGATTATTACAAAAAGATCGTTAGCCTTATCTATTTCAGATTTAATTTTAATTGCGACATAGTTCTTCCTGTCATCCTCTGCTATGTCATTGTCTGCTTCTGCTTCTTCAATTTTTCTTTCCATATTATCGACACATTGAGCATATTGTCGTATTGTAGTCACAGCAATATAATGCTCTTGTAGATATCTAGGAATCTGTAGGGTGTCAATTATTAGATAGTTCTGATTGAATATGGAAGAGTCTGAGCATGAAAAGAAATGATAAGCAAGAGCATCGCTTTCGTAAGCCGATAATGACCTAACGGAATCAGTCAATAAATAATAAACTGAATCTTGGAGATTAAGAGCCTTTTCAAGTCCTTCTATTCTATCCTTGGTCTTTAGATTAACACAAGTATTGCGTATGCTGTCTGCGTCCTGAATCAATGAGGCAACAGATCTTACTTGCCCCAATAATAACATCGGGACAGCAGCCAAAATTGTTATTATTGTCTTTCTTTTCATTGCTGTGAAGCATTAAAGGTTAATTCAATATTTTGATTTATCGTTATTTTATATTGGCCAACTTTCTTAACTATTATTCGAATCTGGTTATCGCCTTTTGACACTTCAAGTGCCTCAGGGTGGTTAGAAAATCTAGTCCCACCTTCTACAATAAAATATTCACGCCTTTTGCAAGATATGTTATAGCCATCGATATTCTCACCCTTACTCCAATTTATGTCTGATCGGTATATTTTTATTTCAGAGTCTTGAGATAGGGTTTCATTGCTGTTAATTGTTCTCTTTCCTCTATTGCTACCAGAAGAATTTTGATCAATAACACCTTCACTAGATTTGCGTGAAAGAGCGGAATCAATTAGATTATTATTAGGACCTATTTCTATAAAATCACGATAAGACGCAATGATATTTTTCAATTCTTTCAGGTCATTTATATTTTTCTTTCGTTTGTCAAGCTCGTTGTAAAACCAGCTATTATATGAGATTTGTAAATTAAGAGCTAATAGTTTACTCTTTGCGCTATCTTTTTCATTTTGCAGCAAACTCCATGCTGCCTTGTAATCTGCATTTTCAAGATACAAATTGAACGCACTTTCGTCAAATACAACAGAGGCATCATCAGTATTATTGTCATTATCAATTGATTCCTCTGGATTATTTGGACCAGGAATATTTTTTGGTATTGTTTCTTTTGGCCCCAAAAACATATATAGAACAGCAGCAAGAACAACACATGCACCAAAAATACACAAATATTTAATTATTTTTTCTTTTGTGCTGGGGCCGTCGCCACCATTGCCTTTTAGGTCAGAACCGCCGCCACCATTGCCTTTTGGGTCAGAACCGCCACCATTTATATCTGAGTATCTTATCATCATATCATCTAATTCTTTGTATAATGACAGATATTCTTTTTTTAGATTCATTAGTTTTGGCTGTCTAACAACATATTCCTCTATAGTATCAAGATAATTATTGATTTCTTGTCGTTTAGAAGATATTTCTGGAAGAGATGTTAGCCCTTTCAGTCCTTGAATGATGAAATCTTTATAAGTTGAAATCTTATTATTTAGTTCTTTGATAAAATGAACGGAGAGCAAGTCTTGGACTTGATGAAGAGAATCAACATTTTCAAAAGTCGTTTCTAGATGATTATCAACAGGCTGTTCAGAAATACTACATTCTGATGATAATGAGACCCAAGTATATTCGCGTAATGCTTGAATTATACGTTTATTATCTGTTTCTAACGGGAGAGTAATGATGCGGCCTTCTTTACTGTTGTCAAAAGATGAATCAGTCGGAACTATGTATTCAGCTAACGTTGTTACTACATTATTGACAATAATACGTCCGATTTTTTCGCACATTTCACGTCGCTCTTCAAAATTCTGTATGCAGAATTTACCAATAGCGTTGTTGCCGTTTATTACTGATAAAATTTCGTTATTTTCTTCTGCTTTTAGAATTACTTCATTAAAGATTCCCTCAAATAATTTTTTTAGCTTTAGGGGATTATTACAGTATTCTTTGTCAAATACAATTGACATCCCAAGAAATGCCCCTTCTCTCCCTTTACAAGAGACAAGGTCGTAAATCAAAAATGAATAAATAACTTCTCCATTGGGTTTGCGATTGATTCTAAGTTCTCTTCCTTTTTTTGTCGTATCGTAGAAGAGCTGGTAATAAAGAATCTCATCAGGTGTTCCCGATAGCATGTTAAAGCCATCGGGAACACCAAATATATAGAATCGTGGATCGTTCATCATCTACAGTCGGTTAACTGATTAATTATATATTCTTTTTAATTGCATCCCAAAGTTGATGCGGATAGTAATCTTCGCCAGGAGTATACACTTGTCTACCATCACCTGTCGAGTTAAAAGATCCAGCAGAGAAAGTGATAAAATCGAAATTATAAGGGAAGACTAACCGAGTTAAAGGGTTTCGATTTTCGTACTTAGAAAAAATTCCTGGATATTGGTTTTTTATGTTCTGGAATATCTGAGATACATCTGGGCGGCCATCAGGACGGAAATGATCAGATGTGTCAACCTTGTGACATGTGAATATTACTTTGTCTTGAGGCCTGATATTACGTTGCATCTGCTGAATCTTTGTAGCATACAAATCTCTTACTCTTTGTGAACCGCCCCAATTTTCTTCGACAATAAACACCCAAGTTTTGCGATTCTTAATCGAACGACTTATGTTATTTATATAAGCAGGGAATGGGCGGTTTGGAATGTCTGCATCAAAATAGTGTTCTCCCGGAGCTTCCAGAATTTGGCAAAGAGTGCGGCCACTGGGTGAGATTACCTTGACAAGCATGAAACTCATAACGTCATTACCTACCGCGGCAAAATCAGAGTGTGCTATTGTGCTAAATTCTCTGCACATGCGCTGATAATGTGTGTCGCTATCTGGACGGAAGATAGGATCTGGAACAACATTATATCCCATCCCTTCTAAATATTTAGTAAGGCGAATTAATGTCATGGTTTTACCTGATGTTCTCGCACCGAATAAAATTATAATTGGTGTTTTTGGATCACTCACAGTTACAATAATAGTATCAGGATTTTTAATCTCAGACTCACTCAAACCTTTAATCCTTGAATCAGCTATTTGAGTGGGCTCAGTATAAGACTTAGAATCCTGTGTCTGTTGAACTTTTTCTTGCTCCTTAACATTGCCAGAGTTGCCTGGATCAGTATAATTAAAATCTCCCATAGTTTTAAATATTTAAATGTTACTATTCTTCTTTCTTAAATGCCATGTCAAAGAATATGAATCCAGCGACATCAATTAAAATGGAAATAATAATCCAGAAAACGAACTTTCCACGTGCAATATTGCCGTTAAAAAAATCCATCCATATATCCCATACGCTCAACATTCGAGCAGTCTTAGATTCTGATTTGCCAGCATAAATCTTTTTTTCATTGTCATCAAGATTTAGATGTCCGTCAGAATAAGAACTAATAAGTCCATAACACTCAGAAAGCACGGTGCCAGCGTTAACCATGACCTTGTCATTGATTGAGGACATCCGATGGATATCATTAAGTACTCTTCTGATGTTTTCTCTATCGTTTTGTATTTTTTTCTTTACTTCAGGAGTAATAACTATGAACCTAAGTGCATACTCCATTTTTTTCTTTTCAAGCAGATTCGCGATGGTGGAACGGTAAAGATTCATGACTTCATTCCAGCCGCCCAAATTATTAGTCTTTGGTGGGATTCTAGTTATTTGGTCTTTTAATTCCAGTTTTGCCTCTATTTGTTTCAGAAAATTCTCAACGTGGTCTCCAATACCAGGTCTGTTTGGATTTTGAACTTCGTTGAGCATATTATTATAGATAGTCCATACTTCTGTTTCATATATGGCCCAATCGTGTTCTATTTTTGCAGTTGCTATCTCGTCAGTTTCAAGAATACGTAAAATGTCATCTGTTTTCTCTAAGTCTCGAATTGCGACGTCCTTGATGGTATCTTTATAAAAAAATGTATGTGTATTGGTTGGCACACTCATTAGTAGCCAGAAAATTATCATAATTACAATGCCACCAACAAGTTTCAGTGTCGGATTCTCTGTATAAACATGACTGTTTAGGCTATCAACAATCATCTTTGACCCCCATGAGGCAATAAAAAAGAATCCTCCAGTAACAATCCAGACGAATAAGATAGGAATGTTGCTATCTTTTGCGGTTAACAAAAGATGCAAAGATTCCACCGTAGCCCAACAACTAACAACTGCAAATGCGAACCATGCAGCTGCGCAGAATACTTTGAGATAATTTTTATTCATAAGATTACAATTCCCGACAAAACTCCAAATTCGGTATTTGATACAAAAAAAAGACGGGAGCTTTCTACTTGTCGCTTACCCGTCTTAGAGGCTTCTCGCATTGCCTTACCAAAGGATAAGCAACGTTGAAAAGCCCACGTCCGGATGATATGCATATACCAACTCCCTGCCCATCACGGACGTGGAACTGGTGAATACAACTCACCGTTCATGGACGCTCAATCGTTGCATTATCTTCTTTGGTGGAAATTTTGCGTGAATTTCTAAGACAAAGATAATGACGTCGTAGCGTCTTTTGTTACAATAAAATCATTCTGTATGGGGCATCATGATGCCTCGGAATGATGGGCCAAATATAAGACTATTTGATAAAATCTCCAAATATTTATTTAGAAAAATGTAAATTTGAATTGATTTTTGTTCGTTCGTACTAAAATATTGGGTAGTTAGATGGCAAAAAATACAATAACGCATATTAAATTAACAAATTTGAGTATGAAGTCCCATCAAAATTGACTGAGCAAATGGTGACTGAGAAAATGGAAGATACCGACCTGCACATTCCAGGGTATTTGGCTTCGGATTCCGATGCTCCGCAATCGTTGCAGGTCGTATGTCCCCACCTCATCCTGGGTAGCGCAAAAGCCAGTTTTGATGGAAGAAGGCGTGATCTGACCCGTCTCTGAACGTCTCCGACGAATCTCCGAAAATATCTCCAAACTTGTACAAGTTTCTCCGAAAAACTCCTACTTTTTCGGAGAATGATTTATAGTCTTTGAAAGCCGATGCCAATACGGGTGTTACCGTATGCCTACATTCGTTTTTAATAGAATAATTCTCAAATTCGTGATAAAAAACAAATATTTTCTTGATCGGGGCGACAGGTTTTAGGATGTCTCTTCCCCTCTGTCGCGCATTCGAGTGCTTGTCGCTACATACCCATCAGAAAGTTATAGAAAAACTTGCGAGCATGCAGAAAAGGGCCTACCTTTGCGGTGTCAAAATGAAAATCAATGAACAATTAACAATTGATTTTCAAGACAAAAATAAACAACAATAATATTAACAATTAAAAAATATACAACTATGTACGCAATCGCATTCTTCGCAACAGTGATCCTTTTTTCCGCAAGTCTCTACATCGGCCACAAGTTCGTCTATATAGCAACCCACTTCGACGACAGCCCCGCTGAGTCTGACTTCGTCATCACTCCCAATCCCTACATCGGTGCTTTCCGCAAGTCCGCTTGATATCCCAATCATAATCAGCATCCCACTCGTATCTTGACAATCCCTTGTCATGAAGCAATCCCCGACAGCCTTTTGGTTTTCGGGGATTGTTTGTTTAGTATCGCCTAGATTCCACTCTGGTTATGGCTAATCCAGGGTAATGCAGAGGTTTATTCTTTTCTTACCTTGAATATTTTCCTTGCCAATCTACAATCTTTGCATTTGACACTTACTATATACATGCCATCAACGTAATTATCCAGACTTATGGTAATTTGACCCTTCACATTTGCGGCAGAATACATGGTTACACCATTCACACTATGTATGGTTATACTTTCTGCTGTCAAATCGTTCAAGTCAATATGTATTGCTGATGAAGTAATGACAGGCCAGATCTTGATACCATAATCTATGTTTTCAATCCTATTGTTGTCATTCATGAAATAAATGAAAGTGGCAACATCGCTGTCATACATATCATCCTTTACAGCAATAGCTTTCACTATTACATCTGTTGTAAGGACAATGGGTGATTCGTACTTGAATCGAGTTGCTTCGTCACAAGGGCATGAGCCGTCTAATGTGTAGAAGATAGTCGCGCCTTCTGTGTCGCAAGTCAAAGTCAAGACTGTTCCTGCATCAACCGACTCTCCGCTCTTGATTGATGCAGAAGGTGTGGCAACCAAATCATTCTCTGTAATAACCTTAACTTTTGATTTCGTTGACACATCTGTATCATCAATCGTAAACGACAAATATGCACTTCCAGGCAGCTCTCCGTTCAAAGTTATAGTAGCAGAGCCGTTTTCGTCAAGTACTACCTCATTTGTGTTTGTTGATGCAATCATAGAGGATGAGCTTTGAACCCAAAGCGTCTTACCTATAGCAGCAGCCTTTGGTAATACAACAATTTGCATATCCTTGGCATTCTGATAGGGGATGCTAATGATGCTGTCAGCAACAATTCCCTTGATTTCAGCTTCTATCTTTACTTTCTGAACATAGTCACTTTCCATATTGATGCCACAATAGCTTTCAACATCCTTGTGTACTGTCACGATTACTTCGTCAGCAGCATCAAATGCAGTCTCAGGGATGAACTTTACTTTTGAAACAAATTCAGAGTCGCCATAAGGTTCTTTCTCCAAATTGAGCATTTCAACTTTGCCTCTCACTGACATTCCGTTTCTTGTTACAGTGACATTCTCTGTGCTCATTGTAGCAGGACGCATGTATTTGCTCATCTCAATGGTGATGCCACTTTCGTAACCGCGCATCTGCTTTACCGTAGGTGGAGTACTTTGCTTCATGCCCACGTTTACATCAAGCTGTGGGGGAGGAACGGGCAACCAGTCGCTATAGGTGGTCTCATAGCCTTCTTTTTCGTATTTCACTTGCCACAAGCCTTGAGGTACATCCCAACTGTAGAATCCTAAAGCATCTGTCTTAAGTGGATTCTTCTGCAAATAGTCTTCAGCGTTCCATACTACAGTTTCTTCGTATGTGTCGCCATACATATCTTCCTTAAGCACCTTCTCGTAGCATGTGGTTGTCACACCCTCAAGTCGGTTGCTCAGCACAGCTTCGTAAACATAGCCGGAAGGATCTATTACTGGCGTTGTACCCTTGCTAGGAAAATCGTTGTTCTTGTTACTGTCATTGTCAGACTTCTCATCCTTGGGCTCGTCATTCTTTTCTTCTTCATCTTCTTTTTCTTTATCGCATTTTGAATAACTGTTTTTTATGTTATTAATTGTTTGAATATATTTGTCTGTAATTTGTTTTGAATAATTGAAATACCAATCCGAGATGATTTTTTCAGGTTCGACGGACTGACCATCTATATGCTCCATATCGTAACCAAGCAACTCGCCAGTAGCATGACCAAATAATCCTGTCAAACCAGATATTCCAGAATTAATTAAAGCCTTCCCTAGATTCGATATAATAATACCTTTTGATTGGCTTAACAATCCACCAAATCCTTTGATTATCTCACCACCAAAAGAAAATAGAACGCTTGATACCGCTTTTAGACCACATATTTGTTGCAATCTCAATTGTTGTTTGTTAATCACATCTTCAAAATGTTTAAGATACAGCTGTGTCCCTTCTGAACATTGGTCAATCTGTTTCAGAAGAGATTTATATGTATTTTCATCCTTTATTCGATAACTACCATCAGGACATTGCGCGTATAATAGATAAACCATATCATTGAATTCTTTGTTGCGTCTTTCATACTCAGATTCTAATGTCTTTTTCCAATTGACAAACTCTGGCATTCTAAGGTAGTATTCACCTACACTTACTCCCACCCCATATATGGCCCACATAAGGTTACCAATTAATTTACGCTGTTGGGCTAGGGATGCATGAGTATTATCGCTTTTGATTTCATAAGCGGTCATATTCAAATTATCCCAAACTACGATGCCACTATTATGATTATCATAGGTATTCACAACGAAAGAAATATCTGTTGTGTCGTTTTCTATATGACACGACGGTTCGTCGGCATATTGTGCTTTTATTTGATTATAGTCCAAAATAGTTATAACAAACCCCTCTTCTGTTTCATAGCCATTTGTTGTGGCTGTGAAAAAAATGCTGTTTTCATCCTCTGCGACAAAATCTATAGCACAATCTTGATATGCTGATTCTACTTCTATGAGCATATTATTGATAAGAGTATTCATGGCTTCTTCCATATCTTTATCGTATAACACGGTAGTGGGAATAGCGACATACTCCACCTTCACATTCTGTGGTAATTTGCTACTATTAGAATATTTAGTCGTAGCAACCCAATTATTCGTTTTACCGTCAAAAATGGCTGGCAAAGTACGAACGGTACCATCACTATTCAATACTTTGATATTTACATCCTTAATCAGCGTTGTGTCATTTCGAGTGAAATCAGCAAGGAAGGTGAAATCTGTCCCCATATAGAATGGATATGAGGCAGGAGTTGTTGTCCCTTCCAACAGATCAAACACCACAATCTTGTTTTCATGATACCAACCATTGTAATAGGTCATAGTCACTTTTTGTGGTATGATGGCATTCTTGTCATATTCCACTACCTGGCTTTCACTTGTCAATTCCATGCCACTTTTTGTTGTAACCTTGGCATAAATATCGTGGAAAGAATGTGAAAAAGGTTTATAGAGTTCGCACGATGCAGACCATGAGCCATTGGCTTTTGAATATGTCTTTCCAATGAGTACATCATTGTCATAGATACTAACTTCGCTATGGCCTATTGCTGTGCCGTTAATGGTAATGCTGGTATTACAAGTTGACTTCGGAGCACTCAATGACAAAGCCTTAGCTTCAAATTGAGCAGATCCAATCGGTTGTACTACGTTTCCTTCAATATCGAAGGAAGCCATTGCAGTGATTGTGAAGGTTTGATTGGTCACAGGGATGATGCAGAAGCGCACTTGTCCTTGCCATTGTTCCTTGTTGAGGGTCATCATCAATTGATTTCCATTGATGGTGTGGGCTACAGCCTGTCTGTTGGCAATAACTGAATTCTCAACGATCTCACAACCCTCAGGTATATCAATGGTCAACTTCACAATATCAGCTAAGTCAGAATACTCTGGTTTAAAATCCAAATGAGCTGAGAGTGTCAGATAATTGCCCACTGTCTGCGATGCTTTGTTGGCATAAAAATATGTATCACCACTTGTGTAGTAGAAACGTGTGTCATTCATACGTGGCACCTCGTTGATTGAGGATTCGGTCAGCAGACCATCTTTCACTATTACACTTGTTGTCACATAGTCAATACCTTCCATAAGTCCCACTTCTGAAAAATCAGTCAGATTTGACAAATTGCCCAGAAGTGTACTTCCACCCATTGAAACCAAAGTGTAGGATCCGCTGTTAAGATGTCGCAGAGATAGTGTTTCACCCAAATAGGATCCTTTTGCCACTAAAATATTGTCTGAACCGTATAGATAACCTATAGTATTACTGTTGCTGCTGGAAGCATAAGCAACATCAATACCGCCCAATTCTGTCAAAGCTAAACTGAAAATATTGGCTCCTTCGGCTATATTAAACGTAGTAGTAGCATCTGCAAAAATAATCTGCTTACTTTTGGCGGTCAGACGTATTTGGTCCCCGACTACACCTCCTGACTTAATAATGACACTATTATTTTGTACAGTAAAATCTGTAATTTCAGAGCCTTTAGTTACATTGTAGAGTTCAAACTCAATATTGTTAAGTCCATCAGACCACACAGACACGTCTTCTGATTGTCCGGTTGCTACTGCATTGCTCATGGTGATGTCGGCTAGGAAAGCAAAACCAGACACCAGATTCATAGGGATAGTACCTATGTTACCATTTCCATTAAAGCCATCTCGATGGAGCGTGGCATCAAAATAACCTTCACCACTTAATGTGATATAGGTGTCATCATCGTGAACTTCGACTTTGAAAATACCTTGTTCATCAGTCTTCGCGCTATAGTTTCGTTCATATTTTCCATTAAGCAACTGCTTAATATCAATAGTCACAGAAGTCCTATCTATATCTGGGGCAGACACACGGCCCTCAAGTATGATGCGTCCTATCTCTTCTAATTGACAAATTATGGTATCAGATTCAATAGTAATTTTCTGCATATTCACCTCACGATAGATGCTCCCCAAGCTTTCATTCAGAAGAACAGAATAATATATTGTTGAGCCATCTTCAACGCCATTGATTTTTTCCCCTGTGCCTATTTGGTTGCTATTGGCATCATACCAAATAATATCTACATCTCTTGTCACATCATTGCTATTGGCATCTAGGATTTTTATAATTATAGTTCTGCCAATCGTTTGGATGCCAGTGAAATATCCAGGATAGCCTGCTACGTCAGGATGGGCATATTTGCCATCAACATTACGAGAAGAATAACGTGTGCCATAGCCCCCCACTAGATTATAGCAATTATAGAACATGTCATACATTTCCCGGTTTTCTTCGTACCAATCGTTATTGCAATAGATTGTGGTTAGTTCTTCGCATTCTGCAAACATTTCGTACATGTCGGTAACATTCTCTGTATCGAATCCTTTGAGATCAATTGTTTTAAGACTGCTACATTCTTTGAACATCCCCATCATGTCTTCGACGTTGGAAGTATCGAAATTTGAGAGGTCAAGGTTCGTTAGATTGGAGCAATTATAGAACATATACTCCATGTATACGACGTTGGATGTATTGAAACTAGAGAGATCAAGGTTCGTTAGACTGGAGCAGTAACTGAACATATGAGTCATGTCAACCACATTTTCCGTGTTGAAGTTCGTTAAATCAATACTTGATAAAGACCTGCATGAAGTGAACATACCACACATATCGGAGACATATTGTGTGTCGAAATTAGAGAGATCAAGGTTGGTTAGATTGTAGCAATTTTGGAACATATTTCTCATATCCATGACAGACCTTGTATTGAAATTAGAGAGATCGATACTTGTCAAAGAATGACACTCAAAGAACATACAATCCATATAGGTGACATTCTCAGTGTTCAGATATTTAAGTCCTATGATTTCGTTAACGTCAGATAAACATGAGAACATGTTAGATGCGATTTCTAGGTCGTGATAATTACCAAATGACTTATCAAAGACAACTTTGCTTATATAGTATTTTGCTTTTAAAATTTCTTCATATCCTTCAGAATCATCATAATATAGCCAATCAGGTATATACACCCAAGGAATATCAAAAGCGCCCTCAGGCTTATTATTATCATATTTGAATACTAAGGTGCTACCTTCGAGCACAGCATACGGTTCTTGGGCGCAAATTCCCTGCCATACACCGAACAAGGTGATGAGAATGAGTAAAAGTTTGGATTTCATGTTGGTTATAATAAAAGAAAATATTGATTATTCTATATCGAGACTACTCTTCTTCCTGCATGATACCACAACATAAACGTGTTTTTCATAAGATCATGAGGCAATAAAGTAGGATTTTAATGGCGCAATAATAGCAAAAATCTCCAATATATCCAAATCCAATTACATCCAATTGCAAAATTACCCCCATTTTTCCTTCCTTCCTTTCATAACAACCGATTACGCAAAGTCAAAATAGACTCATTTTTACAATAATATTTTTGTTATCGCTATTAAAATCTAATTCGCGACAGTTCGTGTTTAATAGAATAATTCTCAAATTCTCAAATTCGTGATAAAAAACAAATATATTCTCGATGGGAGCGACAAGATTTTGAGCGTCTCTTCTCCTCTGTCGTCCATACGCGTACCTGTCGCCTTATCTCCATCAAAAAGTGGAAGAAAAACTTGCGAACGTGCAGAAAAGGCCCTACCTTTGCGGTGTCAAAATGAAAATCAATGAACAATTAACGGTTAATAATAAACAATTGATTTTCGAGACAAAAACAAACAACAATAATATTAACAATTAAAAAATATACAACTATGTACGCAATCGCATTCTTCGCAACAGTGATCCTTTTCTCCGCAAGTCTCTACATCGTCGACAAGATCGCCGATTCAGTTCGCAACCACAAGAGCAGCACCTTTGATGCTGACTACCGCATCGGTCAGTTCAGCAAGGCCGCCTAACTTCAACGATACATTTATTTATTAAGTATGTAACCAAAATTAATGATAATTATATGCGTTGTTTCTTAACACGAATTATCATGAATTCACATGAATTATTATTATTCAAGGTGAGTCATATAAAGACATATACTGAAAAATTTATGATAATTCGCGATAATTCGTGTTTAAAGAAAAATATGTATAGTTAATTCTGAATAGTTACTTAATAGAAATAGATGCATATTGTCGCAGTCGTCCCCACCTATAACAACGCGAAGACGCTACAGTCGGTTCTCGACCGTCTGTGGATCCATACGCACGACATCATGGTGGTGAACGATGGTTCGACCGACGAGACGCTCACGATTCTGCATCATTATCCCCATCCCATCAATATTGTCACCTATCCCGAGAATCGAGGTAAAGGGCATGCGCTGGTTCGGGGTTTCCGCGAGGCGAAGATGCTGGGCTACGACCATGTCATCACCATCGACAGCGACGGGCAGCACTATCCCGAGGACCTGCCTGTGTTCCTGCGCAAGGCAAGTGAACTCGATCGCCCCACCATCATCGTGGGAAGCCGCGAACTCGAACACGAGAACAAGTCACGCGGAGCCATCTTCGCCACACGGCTTTCCAACTTCTGGTTTGCGTTTCAGACGTGGCAGTATCTTCCCGACACGCAGAGCGGCTATCGCCTCTATCCCCTGTACCATCTGCACGGGCTCGACCTGATTACCTCACGCTATGAGGCGGAACTCGAGCTTCTGGTCTTCGCTGCATGGCATGGGGTAGCCATCGACACCGTTCCTATCCGCGTCTATTATCCCCCCAAGGAGGAGCGCGTCTCGCATTTTCGCCCCGGTTGGGACTTTGCCCGCATTTTCCTCCTCAATACCCTCCTCTTCTTCGTCTCCATCTTCTTCGGCTGGTGGATGATGGGGTGGAAACGTATAAAAAGCAATTAATATTAGATAAAACTATAATTACTAAGCGTAATTTGTGATATATACATTACAAATTACGTTTATTTTGTTTAAAATAAAGAGAAAAATGAGAAAAATACCAATAATTTTTGAAATATCTAAAATTAGCATGTATATTTGCGGTGAAAATAAGAAATAACCAATATTAAATCCTTTATATATTACTATTATGGAAAAGACTGAAACCCGAAACACTTTGTTCACTTACTTCGGTGAACAGGCTCTCCTGAAGGAGAAGAAGACCGTATTCTTTTGCCCTTATGACGTGCCGGAATCGATCTTCAAGTCGATTCATCAATGGATCAAGACGCTCGACCCTGTTAGGGATTGTATCGTTTGTGGCAATTCGACAGGTATCGAACGCTACACACTTCGTCTCCTGCTTCGCAAGAAGTTTTCTGTGATTCTACCATTGGCCACAGTCATCCCACAATGTCTTGAGGAACTGAATCTGGGCTGGAGAATGACCGAACAGGAGACCATGGAGCTGCTTGACGAGGCTCTTACAGAACATCGCCTTCTTATGGTGGCTTCGACCGAGAATGTGTCGGTATCAACACCGACCAAGCATACTATTCTGATTCGCAACTATTGGATGCGATGGATAGGCAATCACTTTGTCTTGGGTTGTAGCGGGAAGGGCGGATACTTTGAGCATCTGCTTTGGAAACGCGAAGTAGAGGTGCTTGATACAAATGAGGTGCAGCTGAAGGAGAGGTTGCCTGAGATGTCTGTGGTATGTGACGACGATTATGATTATCTTTTAGCAGTATAAAGATTATGAACACTAACGATATGACCGAGATTGAGATTCTGCAGAAGATCGGGACCAGAATGCGAGAGATTCGTCTTGAGCAGAATATGAAGCAAAAGGAACTGGCAGAGAAGAGTGGGCTCTCTATGTTTTCTATAAGTCAAATGGAAACGGGACACAACACTTCTGTGCAGAGTTTGGTACAGGTGCTTAAAGCACTCAATCGTTTGGATATGATAGAGCCATTCCTCAAAGAGAAAGAAATTGATCCTGCAACGTTGGCACGTTTCATCCAATCGCAACAGTCACAACGCAAGCGCGTGTCGAGAAGCTCTCCGGACAACGACTCTTCATCCGATGTCGATAGTCCTCTTGTTGATGGATTTCAGCGTTCTTCTATAAAACCCTATTTCTCGGACGAGGACGAGGATTCCTCCTATTCGATGGTCGCAGATGATTCCAATGAGGACTAGGATGTAATACACCTTTTATAGTAGTTTGTAAATAATTAAATCACTTCATTATGAATACCATTACCATTAAGAACCAAACGTTGAGTTATTTGGGTGATGCATCCATGTTGCTTTGTCCTATGACGTCGTTCCTTTGCTCTCATCGTGTGCCAGAAGGTGTCACAGAAGCTATTCATCAGTGGGTCAATGGACTCGACTCTGCTAATACCTGTGTCGTTTGTGGTAACCTCACGGGGGAGGAACGATTGGTTCGACGCTTACTCGTCGAGCGTGGCATTCCTGTCGTGCTTGCTTTGGCCAATGCCATACCTGACGATATTTCAACATTGAGGCTTTCATCCCAGGAAATAACTGCTATGCAGTCGGGTCATATGGTTATTGTTTCGCCTGTCACCGATGCTGATGTCAAGGATCCATCGGGAAAGACGTCTGCTGCTCGTAACCTATTGATGATTGCTATTGCAACACATATTGTTGTCGGGTTTATGACCGAGAATGGTAATTTGGCTCGCCAACTGTTGGGCGTAAGGAATGTGACTGTGCTTCAAAGTGAAGGACAGAATGAAGTGCGAGAAACGGATGTGCAAAGAGTAAAGAGCAATGCCAATAGAATGGGATGGACCATTTATAAAAGACTGAAAGAGGGAAGACCGCTCTTGGCTTCAGATTCGTCCGAAGAAGAACCATCGGAATCATCTGCCGAAGAACTTATGCCATGGGAGTTGGCATCGAAGGCCAATCCTGTCTCCTCGGTTGAAATGCGCCAGTTGCTGGCTCAATATCTCAAGCTGGTTGATATCGAGAAGCCGTCATTGTTGCATTCATTGGTTTTGTTCCAAGTGGTTAAATACTATTCTAACTTTGCAGACTTCAACTTCACGGCTTTCTTCCGTTTGTGGGGCCCTGAGAATTTGCGCCAGGAAGACTGGAAGGCGACTAAGATCAATGAGATATGGCTTCCATCGCTTGCCGATAGAGTGATGTCTCGTCTCTTCAAGGCAATGCCGAGCAGATTTCATGAGCCGATAAATAAAGACGAGCAATTTGACCCACAGATTGCACATACGCTACTTGATGAAGCATTGCAGAGGGCAAAGAAACCCAATAAGCGCCTTTTGCAACGAGCCTTGAACCTTGCTTATTTCGAGCGAAACAGTGAGGCTATTGCCAAATATCGTGAACTCTTGGGTAAGGATGCACCTAAACAATAATTAAGCAATCAGCTCCGTGAAAAAACGCGGAGCTGATTGCTTAATCCTATGAACAAATATAGTATATTCCTATCCCAATCTCTCCAATAGACTATCACGATAACTGCCACCGATGGGAATCTTTTGACCAGCTACGGTGACGGAGACCTGCTCGATTTCGGAGATATAGTCAATAGAGACGATGTAACTCTTGTGGACGCGGACGAACTTCTCGCGGGGCAACTGGTCCTCGAGCGCCTTGAGGCTGTAGAGCGCGGTGATGCGCTTGTCCTTGGTGTAGAACGACACATATTCGTGCTGTCCCTCGACATAGTAGAGGTCGTCGAAGTTGATCTTGTAGAGCTTGTAGTCGGCCTTGACCATCAAGAAGGAGGGGAAAGGGGTTGAGGGGTTTGAGAAGTTTGAGAGATTTGAGGGTTTTGAAAGGAGTGAGGGGTTGCTTCCTTCGGGAGTTTGGAGCGAATGAAAGGAGGGAGCAGAAGAGGTTGAGGCTTCGGGGGGTTCGGAGGGAGCGAGCCCCTTGAGACGCGCGATGGCCTTCTCGATGGCCTGCATGAAGCGGGGGAGGGCGATGGGCTTGAGCAGGTAATCGACGGCAGAGACCTCGTAGCTTTCGAGGGCATATTCGCTGTAGGCGGTGGTGAAGATGATGGAGGGCACGCTATTGAGGGTGCGCGCCAGCTCGATGCCGTTGAGGTCGGGCATGTGGATGTCGAGGAGGACGATATCGACATGATGCTCCTTGCAGAAGCTGAATGCCTCGAAGGCGTTCTGGGCGGTGCCTGCGAGCTGGAGTTCGGGAATCTTGCTGACGTAGTCCTGGAGGAGTTTGCGAGCCAGGAATTCGTCATCGACAATCAATACATTATACATATTTTAGATGTGGAGGACGGTTTTGTAGTGGGAGTTGTCTTCGATGACCTTGAGGGAACACTTGTCGCCGAAGAGGACGGCGAGGCGCTGCTGGACGTTCATGAGGCCGATGCCGGTGCGCTCCTCGTCCTGGCGGCCGATGATGGCTGACTGGCGCGAGAAGTTGGTGGCCGAGGGCTTGGAGTTGTCGCTGATGAAGAGCAGGCCGGAGTCGTTCTGACGAATTGAGATGCGCACCCATGCGTTGGGATCGTCGATGAGACGGCTGTGCTTGAAGCAGTTCTCGATGATGGGCTGGAGGAGCATGGGGGGAATGGTGTAGGTGGGGTCGGTGACCTGGACGTCGAAGGTGAGGTCGGGCTCACGTCCCATGCGGATGCGCTGGAAGTCGATGTAGTTCTGGATGTACTTGACTTCCTTGGTGAGGGGCACGCTGTCGGCACGGCAGTCGTCGATGACATAGCGCAGCATCTCGGAGAGCTTGAGCACGGAGGCGGGCGCCTGCTCGTCCTTCATCATGGTGAGGGCGTAGATGCAGTTGAGGGCATTGAAGAGGAAGTGGGGGTTGATCTGCGCACGGAGGTACTTGAGCTGCTCCTGCATCTGCTGTTCGCGGAACATGGCTGCCTGCCGCTTGCGTTCGTCGATGAGGAAGTTGATGGCGGTGGCTGCTGTGGTGAGGATGAGGAGGATGGAGTACTTGATGTGGAGCAGATAGTAGGGGATGCGCTCGGCGTCGGGCGGCAGGACGTCGTCGGGACCGGAGAAATGCTGGTGGATATAGACGTCGAAACGCGAGCCGAGGGGCATGAGCACAAGCAGCATGAGGAGGGTGAGCAGGAAGAAGCCTATCTTGCTGCGATGGAGCATGCGGGGGAGGAGCAGGTAGTTGAGGATTGCCCAGCAGACGAGCATGGGGAGGATGGTGGCGGTGGCGTTGCGGAAAGCTTCGGCCCATCCGAAGGTTCGGACGAGGAGAAGCACCTGGGTGAGGTAGATGAGCAGCCAGATGACGGGCTTGTCGTACTGCCCGAGGAACGCCAATAAGCTGTTGCGGGCGGAGGTCTTTTCGGTTTGCATGTGCGGAAGTTTTGACGTGTGCAAAGATAGGCGTTCGGGATGAGATTTGCAAGAGAAAAGGGCGAAATAAATGTTATAATAAGTTAAAATCGGGTGTTGGGAGAGATTTCGTTGAATTGTTATGGGGCTTTGGTGAATAGTTTTTGCCTATTTAATATATATAATGTATCTTTGCGGAGCTTTTTTTGAGAAAGAAAACAAATTTTTAATGAAAATAGTATGAAGAAATTGTTTATTGTACTTGGAGTACTGCTGGGCATCGGGCTGGTGATGCCGCGTGAGGCGATGGCACAGGCGCAGCAGGACTCGTTGACACTCGACCTGGACAAGATCCTCGAGATTGCCCTTTCGGACAACCCGGACATCCAGGTGGCCGACAGGACCATCGAGATTCAGAAGTATGCCAAGAAGGAGACCATCACGGGCCTCTTCCCGAAGGTTGACCTCTCTGCCCAGGGCGTGAAGAACCTGAAGGTGGCTACGATGGTGATGAACATGGGCGGGCAGACCATCACCGTGCGCATGGGCCAGCCCTACAACTACTCGGCTACCGCACAGGCCGCGCTGCCGCTGTTTGCCCCACAGCTCTGGAAGAGCGTCACGCTGAGCGAAGAGCAGGTGAAGCTTGCCGTGGAGCAGGCGCGCGAGAGCAAGATCAACACCATTGCTTCGGTGAAGAATGCCTACTACAGCCTGCTGCTTGCCCGCGAGAGCTACGAGGCGCTGATGGCCGGCTACAAGACCGCCGAGCGCAACGTGGAGGACACGAAGAAGAGCTTCGAGCAGGGCCTTGTGAGCGAATATGACAAACTGACCGCCGACGTACAGCTTGCCGGCATCAAGCCCAACCTGCTGGCTGCCCAGAACGGCATCAAGCTGGCAGAGATGCAGCTGAAGGTGCTGATGGGCGTGGACGTGAACGAGCCTCTGCGCTTCACGGGCAGACTGGAGGACTTCGAGGAAGGCCTCTTCGCCGACCTGATGAACCTGAAGGCCGACACCGACCTGAGCGACAACTCGGCCATCCGTCAGCTGGACTACAATGCACGCATCCTGCGACTGAGCGAGAAGATCAACAAGCTGGGCTACCTGCCTACA
>JAEEGK010007490.1_pt1 | contig 26019 bp, 15 predicted proteins | sample 8958771 | NCBI WGS metagenome assembly JAEEGK01 (sample SAMN16246547, study PRJNA631951) | gut metagenome | biome: gut microbiome; feature: rumen; material: SC-attached | host: Bos | place: Iran: Karaj | collected 2018-10 | reverse complement strand
TTTTTAATTATGTTGTTCCTTAAGAAACCAATAATTTTAATAAATTACTTTTTTATTAAAAGAAAAGATATTCTTGAACAATTATTTATCATTCATATAGAAAAACATTGCAGATTTATTACCTAAATTTTTATTATTTGAAAAATATTGAAATGAAAATAAAGATGAAGAATTATTTAAAAATTGAATAGAATTAACAGAAAAAATATTTTCAAATTTAAAAATAAGAGAAGATAGATAAAAAATTTCAAGTAAAATAGTAATGTTAACAGATATATTTGAAACAAAAACAATATTAAAAGAAATAATGGAAAATGAAAGAATATTTACAACATTATTTTTAAATTTAAAAGTAGATTTAAATTCAGAAGAAAATATAAATAATTTACAAATAAAAAGTAATTATTCAGAAATATTATCTTTATTAACTTTTATGATATCAAATAGTGAAAATGTAACAAAGCCAAAATTAGATGATAATCAAAAAGTAATTCATACAAATTTAAGTGAAAATATATTAAATACCTTTGATAATTTTATAGATAATTATAATCAAAAAGAAGAAACTTTTTCAAAATTAAATCCAATAAAATCAGTTTTTAATGAATCAGAAATTAAACCTTTAGGAATATTTAGAGTAAAAATAATTGAATTTTTTTCTTCTTTATTTCCTTATTTTATTGATATTAATAATATTTATGATCAATTATTAATTAAATCAAATTTCTTTCAAATATCTTTTAATTATTTATTTAAATATGAATGGAATAATATATATCAATTATCATTATTATCATTATTTAAAAATTATTTAAAAGATGCTAATTACCATATAGAACTTTCACAATATTTATTTGAAAAACTTCAAATAATAAATATAATAAAGAATAATATTTTAGAAAATGAAAATAATAAATTTAAATTTACTTCAAATAATACAATTACTCATGGGTATTATCCTTTTTTAATTAGTTTAAGTTATAAAATTAATTCTGTTATTGGTGGAATACCTTTATTATTATTTAATAGATCAAGAGAAGGAAGTATAAATTTTGTAAATAGACCAGAAGGAAATGATATTTTTAATAAATTTAAAAATAGTTTTGGTTTTGATAATGAAAGATTAATTAATGAAAATAAAGAAAGAAAAAGTACTTCAAGTAAAAATTATATTTGTGAATCAATGCAAAAATATGTTAACGATGATTGGAATGAATTTTTTAAAAATAATGTTAGTGAAGTAGTTAGATTATATGAAAATAAATTATGTGATAAAAATAATTTAGAAATTGAATTAAATGAAAAAGAAAAAGAAGAAGAAAAAAATCCTTTTGAAAAAGAAGATAATTTCTTTAATGATAACGATAATGAAGATAATTGGTTTAATAATGATAATAAAAATAATAAAGATAATATTGGTTCTGTTAATATTGATGATTTTGAATTTACTGATGAAGTTAAAAGTTCTGAAAAAGAAGAAGATATTAAAAATCAAAAAGGAAATTTACTTGTTGATGAATTAGATAATGATAAATATAATGATATTAATTTTTTTAAAATTCCTTTTGATAATAATTATTTAGAAGAAGCTTTGAAAGAGTTAGAATAAATAAAAAAGTTATAAAGTATATTTACAATATTATATGAAAATTAAGTAAATATTAATTTTCATTTAATTCATCTGAAAATAAAGAAATATTATTATCTGATTTTTGGTAAATTTCTCCATTTTCTTCAGTTAAATAAAATTCTAATCCATCTTCATTTAAATGCTTTTCTACATTTTCAATTAGAGTGCTTTTAATATTTTTCTTTTTATTATTTTCTAATTTCATTTTTTCATTTTTTATATAATCAATCACTAAATATTCGTTATCCTCATTTTCTCCTTGAGAAAAAATAGAAGTTTTAAATAAATTAATTCCTTCATTATTTTTTGATTTTTTCCTAAATTTATCAAAAATAAAAGGTAAAATTCCAAAAATTAAATAAGTTCTAATAAAATAAGTAAAACATTGAAAAAGAAAGAAAATTTCAAAAGATAAAGAAGTGAAAGGTTTATGTAGTAAAATTAATATAATATTTAAAATAATAGCACAAGTAATTTTTAAGATAGAATATCCTATATTATCATCCCACCATTTTTCTATATTATTTTCTAAAGTAAATGAAGCTCCCCAAAAAGCTCCTATTATACCAAATATAAAATCTATTTCTAAAAAAGAACTTTTAGTTCCTATATTTTCTAAATCAAATAATTCACATTTTTTACTTATTTTCAAATTAGCTTTTATTTCATTTAAATTATTATCTTCTATAAAAAATAATAATAATGCTGAAATTATTGTCATTCCTAATATATAGAAAAATATTTTCATTTTATATTGTCGACTTTTATATACATTTTTTAAAGCTTTAAAAATAAAATTATGAATAATTGTATCAAAATCAATCATTAAACAAATTAAAATTAAAGATATACATAAAGTAAAAATTAATTGGTAAATATAATGTATTTGATTAATAATAGAAGTTATTCCATATTGAATAATAAAACAACAATAAAAAATTAAAATAAGAATTTTTTTAGAAAAATTTAATCTTTTTTTTTGATCAACTAATCTAAAAGAAATAAGAATATAAAGAAAAAAAAAGGAGTCAAAGAAATAATTTATCGAAGGATTTCCATAATTAGTATTACAAAAATAAAATTGTGTACTTTCCCATAAAGGTCTATAAGATTTAAATAACATTTGTAATATTATTATTCCATAATATATTATATTTGTTACAAAAACAAGCTTTAAAGCAATGAAAGGATGAAATAAAAAATATACTATACTCACATATATTATTATTGAATCTTTACCACCAAAAATTTCAAAACAATAATATGAAAATATTTCAAAATATTTTTCTTTAAAAAATGTGCCATTTAATAAATTATTTATTTTTGCAACTAGAATTTTTTTTTCAAATGATTCTAACTTTTTTTCAATTATTCTTTCCATTGGAAAAAATAATACACATAATGAAAGTATTAATATTCTTAATATTAATAATTTTTTTGATTTTGAAGATAAAGAAACAATATCAATTATATTTGTATTTACTTCTTTAAAGTTTACTTTTTTTTCTTTATTTAATTCTTTAGTATCTTCATATATTTTCTCATTTTCTGAATAATTATCATTCATTTTTTCTAGAAAAAAACATAAAAATTAGATTTGAATTAGAATATAAAAATAATAAACAAGTTTAAAAAATCTTATTATATATTTTAAACAAAATAATAATCTTTATAATAAATTATTAAAAAAAAAAATATGAAAAACTAGTTGTAAAAAAAAGAAAAAATGAAATTTAATAATATATATATTTATAATACTTTATTTTTTTATTGTTTAATTACAAAAAAATAATTAAATATATATATTTTAATCAGGTAAACTTACTTTCATTATTATATCATTTTTAAAATCTTTTATTGCTTCCCTTAAATCTTCATAATTTTTATAATATATTTTTAATAAAATTTTCTTTAATTCTAATAAAGAAGAATCTTTATTTTTTTCATTATAAAAAGGAAAAATTAAAATTCCATTTTCTTGATTAACTTTAAAATTACTTAAATTATTATCAACTATTAAAATTTTTTTCATATTTCTTCCAATTCTAGAAATATCTTTAATTAATTCTTTTCCTTTAATAATAGAATGTTCTCTATAAAACTTATAAGAAAAATATTTTTTTTTAAATTCAATTTCATTTAAAATTCTATCAGCATAAATATAAGTTGAAGTAGTAAATAAAATTAATTCATATAAAGGAAATAAAGTATTTAAAAATTCAAATAAATAAGGACGAAAATGAAGAACTCCTTTATTAGTATTATTTAACACTTTAACTAAAATTAATGTTTCATCCAAATCTAAAACCAAAGAATATTTCTTTTTTAATGGATTAGTTATATATGGTACTTTAATTTTATTAATATTTGAAATGTTATTTAATTTAATTATATTTGTTATTGATCCTTCCTTATCTTTAATATGAAAAATTTTATCAAAAAAAAATTCATTAATTGCTTTATTTGGTAATTTTGATAAATTATTAAATAGTATTATTAATTCTTTTCCATTAATTTTATTATCATTTTGATATTGAGTTAATATTATTTTTATATATTCTGTTATTAATTTACTATTATCTATTATATTTGATATTATTTCTTTTTCATATTTTTCTTTTTGATTATTATCATTTAAAATTTCATTTATTTTATTTAAATAAATTTGATTATTATATAAAAACATCTCATCTTCTTTTTCATAAATTTCATTTATTAATTTCCTAATAATTAATAAAAAATTCTTTTTAATTAAAGGAAATATTTCTCCTAAAATCATTTTATAATTTTTATAAGTTTTCGAATTAAGAGATAAATGATAAGCTAAAATAATAGTAAAAAGTTCTACATTATTAGAAGATTTAACAATAACATGATGAACATTACTAAAATAAGAAGTATAATTTTCAGGTAAAGAACTATTAAAATAAAATATCCAATATTCAAAACATTCTTGACTTACTCCTTCATCATATAATATATTTTGACAATTAATTTTTTTTAATATTACTTCTATTCTTTGTGATATTAATAATATATCTTCTAACTTAATTAAATTTGATATAAACAAAGAATAATTTAATAAAGATTTTTTACTTGAGTTTGAATAATTTCTTCCTTTTATAAGTTTATTATTTGAGTAATCTTGTTTTTTTTTATTTTCATTATTTAAATTAATATTATCTAAATTATTTATATTTTTATTTAATTTAGTTACATAACTATTATTTCTTTTATGTTTATAAATTCTATTTTCTATAATTTTTAAATTATTATTTTGAATAATATTGTCTTCTAATTTATCGCTTTCTGTATTTAAATGTTTATATTGACAATTATTATTTTCTTCATTTTTAAAAGAATTTATTATATTGTTATTATTTGGCATTTCTCTTTCTGTTATATTTGTTTTTGTTGAAGATGATGAAACAGAAGAAAAATTATATTTTAAATTTATTTTATTTTTTGTTTTTTCTGGTTGAGGACTAAATTGTTTATATAAATGAGACTTTACTTGATTTTGAATATCTCTTAAAATAAAAGGTTTTGACTTCTCATTTTTATTAATATATTTTATTGCATTAAACAAATCAAATTTCCCTTTTGAAATATTTTTGTTCATTTATTTATTATAAAATATATATTTTCCATTTTGAAATCACTTTTTTAAATTCTTAAAAATTTAAAAAATGATATTTAAAAAATAACAATATTAAAATAACCTTTTAGAAAAAGAAAAATACAACAAAAAAGTTATAAGGCATAAATATATTTATATTATATAATACTTAAAATAATATAAATAAAATCCTTTAAAAACAAATAAAAAAAAAATCATTTAATTAATAAAAACTATTAATCTTTTAAATGAGTTAAATTTTTTTCATATTTAATTTTAAATATTTTTCATCAATTCAATTAAATTTGCTTAAACTTCATTAAACATATTTAATTCTTCTGCAAAACCCTTTTTCTGAAACTTTTTCACTGCTTCTTTGTTTTTATTATTTATTCATATTTACTATATTTTCTTTTTTTTTTGTCAAATATTTTCACCTTTAAATAATAAAGGCTTATTTTTCATCTAATTTTTTACTTTTTTAATATTTTTTTCTTTTTTTTGATAAAATATTTACTTTTATATTATGCTTTAAAATTATTTATTAATTTACCATCGATTTTTTAATTATTTTTTCCAGGAAATTATGTTTTATTTTATTCTGTTACTCATTTAAAAATGTATAAAAATAAAAAAAGACAAATAACAAATAATAAAAGTATAAAAGTGTGGTAAAATATAATAAAATAGATTTTTATCTTCAATTTTCTTAAATTGTCATTCGTGATATACAGCAAAGATTAAGAAAGTGAAAAAGAGAAGGGAAAGTTTGACCTCCTGACAGAAGATCACAAGAAATTACTGCTGTAAGGTTAAAGAGAAACCCTGTTGACGTGGCAAGGTAAGGGATATATCATCTAAATCATGATAATTTCCATGTGAGCCTTGGTTTGATGTTTTTCCAGGATAGCTACTAGTCAATAAATTAAAATTTAAAAGAAATACAATAAATAGGAAAAATAAATCAAAAAGAAATTCAATATATTTGATGGTTTGAATATTTTAATTATCTTTAACTAATTAATTAATTAATTACAATATCATAAGATAAAAAAAAGAAAAAACTTAATAGATTTTTTATATAGATTGTATTTTATAAAATCAACTACACAAACTTGACTTAATCTTACAAAAAAAAAAATAATTTTCATTGATTTAAAAACTTTTAAAAAAACCTAATAAAAAAATAAAAAATAAATGTTAGAAAATGAGCAAAAAGGATGGCACGGAGCATATTCAATAATAGGTAAATACTCAGCAGAAAAATACCATATAATAACACATAAAGATGAAATACTATCTCGTAAAACATCATTAAACGATAGAAGCACAGTAACAAATTTTCTTCGTCGTAACGGTTATCATAACATATTTGGTGAAAATAAGCCGAAAATATCAGAAAGTTTAGATGATAGTCAATTAGATATAATAGAAGATAACATAGATATATTTCAATTAGATTCAAAAAAACCAATCGAGCAAGAAAATAAAAAAAAAGGGAAAATAATGAATAAAGATTTTTCACGTCCTTTCACAGCATATCATAGAACAAATAAAGAAGCATTTAAATATCATGATAAACATATGTCAGAAAGAAAAAAAAAAAGAATAGAAACAACTCCAGATTGTACTAAATATGTTCCAAATAAAAATGTTGTTTGGAAAAGAACTTTAATTGGTCCTCCTTGGAAAACAATGAAAGAAAGAACATCTTTAGGTCATCAAGATAATACTAAATATTATTTAGAACATAACGATCCTTTAAAAAATATTACTCCTACTTTTATTAATATGGATAAACAAACTCAAAGAGGAACTTTTTTTTCAGTCTCTTCTCCTAGGTTTAATTCTGCAAAAGCTTTCACTCCAAAAATAAAAAGAAGAAGATTTAGTTCTTTTTCTAAAGTAAGTTTCTCAGAAGAAAATAATAATAATAGTGAAAGTGGTTTAATAAGTCAAAAAAGTACAAAAATTATAAAAAATACAATTTCAAGTAAAAAAAGTAAAAATGAAAGTAAAATAAGTGAAAAAGAAGAAGAAGAAGAAAATGATGATTTTGAATTAGATATAAACGAAAAAATAAATAAGGAATTAAATGATAAGTGGAAAAGAGGTTTTAGTGGAACGAGTAGACCAACGAGACCTGGTACAGCCAGGCCAGTTAGTGTTACTACTACTTTTTCTTCCAGACCTACAACAACTAATAATAATAAAATTACTAATAGTAATGTTAACACTTCTGAAATTATTTCTCTTGATGGAGAAGAAGTTAAAAATGAAAATGATTTAAATTCTTCTTCTTCTGAATCTAAAGATTCTTATGAAGAATTTAGATATATTTATGAAAAACAAATTAAAAGAAAAAGTAATAATAATTATACTAATTCTAAATTATTATTTTCGAAGAATAATAATATAAATTACGTTAAAAATCCAAAAATAAAAAGCAAGAAAGAATCAAATAAAAATAAGGAAAGAAAGCGTCGTCCACAAACTACTATAAAAAGAAGGAAGAATACATATATAAAGACAATAGATTTTGATAAGATAATATCTAGAGAATATTTAGAGAATATCGCAGACAAAAAGAAATCATTAATTCCGTTTTCACTTCCTAATTTTAAGCAAGTAAGAGAGAGACCAATAATGATGGTAGTTTATGATAGAGTTAGACATTTAAAAAATAAACCAAAAGAAATTCAAGGAATTGAACCAAGTATGTATTCAGATCCATATATAAATTTAGATAAAATTAATAATCATATTAGCGTTAATCCTCCTAATTTTGATAGAATTAGCTCTAGACCTTATGATAATAATCCTTTGCCTTCTTATATGAAAAAAAATTTCACAAGAGAAGCTGTTTATTCTTTAACTGATCAATCACTTAAAATGAATAATTATACTAATGGAAAATTCATTAAGAATTATACTTCTTTTTGGCCTAAGAAAACTTACAATAAAATTATTAATTTAAATTTATTAAATTCTGATGCTTTTATTAATAATGTTATTGGAGATAAAAAAAAATTAGAAAAAGAAAATAATTATATTGCCAAATCTATGAAATTTTATAATAAAAATTATGATGACCTAATGAAAGAAGGAATGTTACATAGATTTGATAATGTTACTTATAAAACAATTAAAAAAGAGAATAGATTTGATCAAAAAGATATGGAAAAGTTTTTAAGAAATTACCAAAGTAACAATCACTGAAAAAGACAAAATTTTTAAAAAAGAATAAAAAATAGTTTTATAATATAAATTAAAAATTTTTTTATTCATAATATAAAAATTAAAAAAATGTCAGAAAAAGAAAAAATCCAGAAAGAAATTCAACCATTTATAGAAAAAATGGTATTAGACATAATGAAAGAAAAACCAAAAGATATTGTAAAAATATATAACATTAAAAAATAGGCAAAATACATGATATATTGGTTACAAAAATATGGAGGATACACATCAACCGGATTAACATTAGAAGAAAAAAAAGAATTAGAAGACTTACGTTTTCAAGTGAAAAAATATAGAGAATTAGAATCTCATTCATCGAATAAGGAAGATGAAGATAAAAGTTTTAGTGAAGAAAGTGAAGATGATATTGATCCTGATTTAGATAATATATTAGAAAAAATGCCAGAACAAAAAAAAAAATCAAGTTTAATTCCTCGTTCTGCAGTAAGCGCAGAAGCATATGGAGAATATAATAAAAAATCAAATTTTAAAGCAAGATATATAGAAAAAACTCCAGAACAAATTCAACGAATAAAAACAATGATAATTCATTCATTTATTTTTGGTAATTTAGATTCAAAAGATTTAGAAATAATAATAGGAGCAATGGAAGAAAAGAAATATAATTCAGGAGAAATAATAATTAAACAAGGTGAAAATGGTGATATATTATATTGTATTGAAGAAGGAAATTGTGAATGTTATAAGAAAATAGAAAAAGAGGAAAAATTAGTAAAAAAATATCAAGCAGGAGATTCATTTGGTGAATTAGCATTATTATATAATTGTCCAAGAGCAGCAACAGTAAAAGCAATAAATAATGTAATAACATGGTGTCTTGACAGGGAAACATTTAATCATATAGTAAAAGATGCTGCTCATAAAAAAAGAGAAAAATATGAAAGTTTTTTAAAAAAAGTTGATATTTTAAGTACAATTGAATCTTATGAATTAATGCAAATATGTGATGCAATTAAAACTGGGAATTTCCATAAAGATGATTATATTATTAAAGAAGGAGAAATGGGAGATGTGTTTTATATTTTAGAAGAAGGGAATTGTATTGCAACTAAAACAATTGAACCAGGAAAGCCTGAACAACAAATTAAAGAATATAAAGAAGGAGATTATTTTGGAGAAAGAGCTCTTATTAAAGGTGAACCTAGATATGCTAATATTGTTGCTTCTAGTGAAAATGTTAAAGTTATTTCACTTGATAGAATAAGCTTTAAAAGATTGTTAGGACCTATTGAAGATATTCTTAAAAGAAATATGGAAAAATATAAGACTTTTGTACAATAATTTTATTATTTTATTTAGAATTTAAAATGTTTAAAAGAAAATTTAATTGTTTTAATATATTGTTTTTTATTTTATTGTTGGAAGTCTCTCATCTTTAAGAGATGATAATGTACTTGAACATGGATTTTTTGATGATGGTTTTAAATAAGTAACTGTTGATATAATATTTTCTTTTATTGGATTGATTGGAAATAAATACTTTTGAGAAATTGAAATTCCTTTTGATTTAAGTAAACTTCTTCCTCTATTTTTACTAAGAATATATCTGTTTTCATAATGTTGAATTTTTTGTTCTTGCATTAAACAAATATTTTCTAATTCAAATTTTTCTTGTTTTAATTTATTATTTATTTCATTTAATTTTTTAATTTCAACAATTAAAAGTTTATTTTTATTATTTAAATCCATAAATAATTTTGAATTACAATCATTTACAAATTTAGATTTTTTTTCTTTATAAGCTAATTGACTTTCAAATTGTTTTGAAATTTGAATAATATTATTTCTCATTTTTTCAAGTTTTGAAGAAATTCTTTTTTTTTCTTTACTTATTCCATCTCTTTCAGTTATTAAATTACTTATTTCTGAATCTTTTTTATCTAATTCTTTTCTTAATTTATTTGATTCATTTTTCATTAATTCATATAATTCTTTTTCATTTCCATTCTTTATTATATTTATTTGATTTTCAAGTTCTATTATGATTGATTTATATCTTTTTATTTTCCTATCTTTTTCTTCATTATCTTGTAATAAAAATGTTATATCGTTTTTTAAATCATTTATTTGGTTTATTAAATCTTTTTCTTTGAAATTTACTGGTTCTGTTTGATTCACATTTGATGAATTATCTTCATTTCCTTTCTCTGTCATTTGATTTCTTTTCTCATCAGTCACTTTATTTTTTAATTCAGTTAACTATAATAAGTAAAAAAATTACCATTTCTGAAAACAAACATTTTTTAATTTAAAATTTAAAATAAAAAATATCCTTTATAATAAAAAATAAATTAAATCAATTAAAAAATTATAATAAAATTTACCATTTACCAAAAAAACGTAAATTTGAAAAAAATAAAATTAATAAAGATTTAAAATATTTATCATATTATTATCAATTTTCAAATAATTTTAAGTATTAAAAACATTAATTTATTTTAATATTAGTAAAGAACTGGTAATTTTTTCTTATTTTTTTTGTTTTTTTTTTAATTTTTCTTTTTCAATCCGTATTCATTTCACAAACAATAATTTTATCTTATATTAATACTATTATTCTAAATAAATAATTTAAAAATAATATATAAAATTCTTCACCATTCATTAAAACAAATATTATCAATTTAAAATTTCATTTTTATAATTTACTCTTTGGAAATGAATGTTATTTAAATAATTAATTATTAATAATTATGAAAAGTAATATAATTTTTATTTCCTTTTATCTTAGTTATCTAATATTTTAATAATGATAAAATTTTTAAAAAGTGTTTTTAAAAAATTGATTTCATATTATATTATAATGTTAAAAATTAATTATTTATCATTTTTTAAATATTATTTTTAATGTTCTTATTCTAAATATAATAATAAAACAATTGTATTTATATAAAATAATGAGAAAATTACATCAATCTTTTTTATTGTTAATTAATATCTAATAAAATAAAAATCACAAAATCAATTAAAAAATAATAAATCAATTATTTTTTAATTATCTAAGTTCACTTCAAATCCTTTTTCAGATTGGAAGTTAATATCTTGTGATAAGTCAAAATAATTTAATTCAACTTTTTCATTATTATTTATAGAGTTATTAGGAAAATAATTATTTCCAATAGTATTAACATTAAAATTTCCATTCTCATAAACACAATTATTCGAATTAATATTATTATTATTATTAATTTTATATAAATTATTAAAACCATCATTATTATTAATTAAAACTGAATTTCCTTTTTCATTAAATTGATTTCTAAAAGAGGAAAAAAGTTGATTATTATTATTATTACAATTATATAAAGTAAAATTAGAACTTGGTCTTGTAATAGTACTATTACCTTCAATATGAATAAAATTAAATTTATTATCTTTAATATTATTATTATTCATTAATCTTTTCATATGTCTTTTATAATGAATTTCCATATTTCCTTTTTCAGCAAAATATTGATTACAAGTATCAATATGACATTTAAACTTTTTTTCTCCAGTATGAGTTTTAATATGAGATTTCAAAGTAGAAATTCTTCCAAATTTTTTATTACAATACTCACATTCAAATCTTTTAATTTTTTTATGATGGATTTCAATATGATCTTTTAAATGGCCATTAGTTTTATAAGTTTTAGAACATTCATTACATTTAAAAGGTCTTATCTCAGAATGAAATCTTTCATGAGTTTTTAAATTTCCTTTTTCATTAAAAGCTTTTTGACAAAATCTACATATATAAGGTTTTTTACCTATATGTGTTCGATAATGAACTTGAAGTCTTGTTTGAATTGAATATTGTTTTTCACATCCTGGAAAAGGACATTTAAATGGTCTTAAATTTTGATGAATTGTCATTATGTGATTTCTTAAGTTTCCTATCGTTGAAAATGTCTTCTTACATATTTCACAATATTTATTTTGATTCTCGTTTTCTATTAATGAAAATAATGGTTTTGGAAAATCTTTTTCTTTCATATTTTCATCTTCTAAATTTTTTCCTTTTATACTGTTTGACATGAAATTTATTTGGTTTTCGTTTAAAGTAGTTTTCATTATTCTTAAGATTATTATAAATGAATTCTAAATATTTGATTGGAGATTCGTAATAAATTTTAAAAATGTTTTTTTTACTTATGAATATAATTTAATAAATATATTATTTAATAAATATAATTAATTCAAAAATAAAAATAATAAAAATAACATTTTTAAATAATTACCCATCCTAAAAATAAAAAAAATATAAAAAAGTCATAAAAAAAAATTAAAAAAAAAAAAACTATAAAAAAATGTCATTTCTTTATGGTGAAGGACGTTATCAACCAAAAATACAAATAGTATCAAAAACAAAAGACACAATAGAATTTTATTTAAAAAACACAGATCTCTCATTTGCAAATTCCTTACGTCGTATAATTTTAGCTGAGGTTCCAACAATGGCAATAGACATGGTATCAGTTCAACAGAACACTTCTCCTTTATTCGACGAGTTCATAGCTCATAGATTAGGATTAATCCCTTTAATAAGTAACGATATAGAAAAATATGAATATTCCATAAATTGTAATTGTAAAGAAGGATGTGAAAAGTGTAAAGTGGATTTTAAAATAAATGTAAAATGCACAGAAGAAAAAATAAATGTAACAACAAAAGATATTATTCCATTAAATCCAAATTGTTCTGTTATTCCAGTTGATTTTGATAAACCAATAGTAATTGCGAAATTAAAGAAAAATCAAGTTTTAAATATGACAATGACAGCAAAGAAAGGAATAGGAAAAGAACATGCGAAATGGTCTCCTGTTTCTTCATGTGTTTTACAACAAGTTCCTGAAATTGAATTCGTTGATAAAGGTGATTTTTTTGAAAAGTTAGAAATTTCACAAAAACAAGATTTTGTCAGTTCTTGTCCAAGAGGTGTTTTTAAAATGGATAATGAAAATGGAAGTATTGAAGTTATTAAATTAATGGATTGTAATTTTTGTGATGAATGTAAATTAAAAATCGAAGAATTAGGAGGAAATCCAAGAAATATTATTCAAATTCAACCTAAGCCTAAAAATTTCTATTTTATTGTTGAAAGTACTGGAGCTTTAACTCCTGAAAAAATTGTTTTAGAAGGCTTTAAGTCTCTTAAGGAAAAATTAAATTCTATTTGTAAAGAAATTGAAAATGAGCAAGGATAAATTTTAGAATTTTATAATTTTTCAGGAATATATATTTTATTTTATTTAAATTATAAATTTTTTTTAATGTTTTTTTTTGTTATTTATATAATATTAAAATGATTTTTTAAAAAAGATTATTTAAATAAATAATTCCATTTTTTTTCTAAGGTATTTACTCTTCTTTTAAGTGTATTAATTTCTTTTTGTTGGGATTCAATTATTTTAGTTTTATTTTGGCTTTCTTGAGTTAAAAAATTTATCATTGTCATTAATTTATAATTTTCAATATTATTTATTCTTGGTTTTGATTTTGTATAAAATCCACTTTCATTTTGTAATTTTTCATTAAAATTAAAATAATTCTTTTTAAGCAAAATATCACTTTTATTTTCTATACTACTATTATCAATAAAAGGAAAAATATTTTTAGGTTTAGCATTCATATATAATTCTTGATATTGATTTTTATAATAATTATTATTATTTTTAATTTGATTATTTAATTGAATTTTATTTTTCAAAATTGAACTTGGTGAATTAATTCTATTATATTGGGGAGTTTTAGGTCTATTATTTTTAACTTTAATATCTAAATGTTTATTTAAATTTTTACTTAAATTTTTATTATTTGAAATATTTTTTGGATAAGAAGGATAAAAAATATAATTATTATGATAATTTAAATTTTTCTCTTCTTCATTTGAATCAGTGTTAAAATTTAAATTAATATAATTTTGAATTTGACCATCAGAAATATCAAAATTAATTTCATTTAAAAATTTATTAGAAATTTGGCTTTTCACAATAGTAGGATTTAAAACAGGTAAATCAGCACTTTCATCACAAAATTTATTAAAAGGACTTTCTAATTTATTATTAAGTATATTATCCAAAAGTAATATTGTATATAAATTTCTATTTTTTTTCCATGATATATTATTTGTTGGAAAACATAATGTTCTTACCCAAGAATTAATTTTTAATTTTTCAATTTTAGGATAATCTTCAACTCTTTTATCAATTTCTAACATTAAACCAACAAATTCTTTATCAAATTTATCTACAAATTGTTTAGCTTGCATTATTTTTAATTAAATAAGAATAAATAAATTAAATCATTTATTTTTTTATAAATTATATTTTTAATTTCTATTTAAATTCTTTAGGCAGAAAAATAAGAATTGAATTGTAATCATATATAAATAAAAAATCATCTGGATAACAAATCTTATTATTTTCTTTTTCTTCTTTTAATAAATTATCAAATTCATTTGATTCAAAATCATTTATCATTTCTCCGATATTATTTTTTAATAAAATATGACATTCTTTAATAACTTCATTTAATTCTTTCATTTCTGAATTTGAATCTTCTGGAAAAGGTTTATTAATTAAAATATATAATAATAATAAATTAATAAAATCTTTATTTTTAGATTGAGGAAATGAAGGGTAATATGTATCTTTATATTTATCAGCAAAGAAAAATAACTGAAATAAATAAATGTATATAGGAGAATAATCATCAATTGCAATTGAACAATTTCTTTGAATTTCATTTTGTAATGTTTTACAAATGAAAACTAATATTTTAGGTAATTTATCTTTTATATTATTTATAAATTCTGAAAATTTTTCTCCAAAAATTTTATGTTCTTTAACACAATCATTCTTAACCATAAAATCAATTAATTGATTCATATATTTAATATAAAAGTAACCCCCATAAATAGGACAAAAATTAAGTAATATTTCTTCAATTTCCATATCATTAATATATAATTTATTTATTTGATTTCCATATTTTGTATAATATATTTGAGAATAATTTGATATTAAATCTTCAAGAAAATTAACTTTAAAATCACTTTCAGATGATTTAATTTTTATTATATTATCAGACATTAGAATTCTTATAAAAGAATTACTAAATGATGTTTTTATTATTTGTAATGAATCACCTTGAAATAAATCATTTTGAAACCATGAATCATCTATTTTTTTAATTGATTTAAATTTTTTTAAAAATAATTTCATTTTTTCTTCTTTAGCATCAAATTTTTGCATACTTTTTTTTGGTATTTTCCTATTTTTATATAAAAGTAAAAATTCTTTAAATTGAGGAATTAATGATAATTGTTTAATTGATTGAATTATGAATTTATCATTTAATATATTATATATTATTATTTCAATTTCTCCTTGATTAATTTCTGAACAAATTGAAAATATTTCTTCCCATAAATGATGACTTTTATTAAATATTATTAAATAAAATTCTTTACATTCACTTAAATTATATAATAACATATAAATAAATATAAGTAAATTTTTCATATTATAATAACAAATTAAAAATGGGTTTCTATTATAATCTTTATGATATATTTGGAAATAATGTTTAAATTCTTTTCTTATATTTTTCATTAATTTCATTTTTTCTTCTTCTTTAGATAATTTATCTAATTCAGATATTATTTCTTCTGCAAAATATTTTGCAAATGAAGTATCTACAATTACAATATCTAATAGTAATTGTAAACTTTTAAATAAGTTTTTAAGATTTTCAGGTAATTTACTATCTTCTAAAGTTTTATGTGAAAAAATCATTTTCTTTAAATTTTTATTCCCAAAAATCTTTTCTTTCAAACTATTAAACATTTCCATATTCCTAAATAAATATTGTATAATAATTTAAAAAAAAAATATATAATAAAATCTTTTTTCCTTTATTAAAATTTTAAATCAATCCCAAATAAACATTAATTAATATATTTAAAACATTTATTAATTTTCATTTTATCATTTCCTTTTATTAAAAACCAATTTAAAAAAAAAATTGAAAATCTGAATTTACTCATCATCACTTCTTTCAGCGTCTAATTCTTGTTTAGCTTTTTCTAAATCTCTTTTATAAGCATATCCACTCATTTTTTCTAGATTAAAAAAATCAGGAGCAATAATTAAAAGTAACTTAGGATCTTCAATAGAAGTACAAGTTCTAATATAATTTTTATTAGTTAAAACAAATTCATTGAACAAAACCCATTTAGGTTTCCCATCATGTAAAACAGAAGAAGGATGAATAAAAACATATTGATTATCTCTAACTGTAATATAATAACCTCCACTTTCTAAATGTGCAATTTGCGCAAAATAACCTTCAATTAAACATTTTATTATTTTTCTACATCTTTTAGGTTTTATTATAGGACTCCAATTGCTTTGAGGAACATCAATATTCATTCTAATTAATATATTTGCTAATTGATCTCTTATACTATCAGCAGCTTTCATTGTTCTATAATTTAAAAACCTTTCTGTACACCATTTTTTCTGACAACCATTTAATTTGTAATTATTATATGCTATTAATATTGTAAAGTGATCTCCTAAATGGCTTGTAAATTTAGACTTTTCTTCATCTGCTTTAGCTTCTTTTCCTCTAGGACGTAAAAATGGATTTTGTACACTCATTAATGATGCTATTGTTAATATTTCATTTATACATTTATATTTAACACCACTTAATACCATTTTACTTAATTCTGGTTCTAAAGGTAATTGATTCATATTACTTCCTAATTCTGTTAAATTCCCTTCATCATCAATAGCTCCTAAATAATTTAACATTTCCAAAGCTCTCATCATTGTTTCTGGAGCAGGAGGATCAATAAAATCAAAATGAACTAAATCATCTATTCCTAATTTTTTCAAATTTAAAACAACACTAGTAATATTACTTCTTAGAATTTCAGGAATAGTAGATTTCTTTAATTCATTCTTGAAAGATTCTTCAGTGTATAACCTATAACATTTCCCAGGTCTTGTCCTTCCAGCTCTTCCAGCTCTTTGTTCTGCACTTTCTTGACTGATAGGACTTATTAACAGAGATTCCATTCTCATTCTTGGATTAAAAACTTTTTGTTTAGAAAAACCAGGATCAATAACATAAACAATACCATCAATTGTTATTGATGATTCTGCAATATTTGTAGAAACAATTATTTTTCTCCCTGGTTTATTCCCTTTACTTAATGGAGGAGGATCGAATATTCTTTGTTGTTGTTGAGGAGGTAATGTAGAATACATTGGTATTACATCTGCGGGTCCTACTGAATCACCTAATTCTTCCAAGTCATTTCTTATTGATGAGCATGTTTGTTCTATTTCTTCTTCTCCTGTTAAAAATAATAATATGTCACCTGGTCCTTCCTTTTCATGTATATTTAATACATATTTTATTGATGAATCTATGTAATCATCAGTAGGTTCTTTTAAATAATTTATTTCTACTGGATACATTCTACCAGGAATTAATATTAAAGGTGCTTGGAAATAATCTTGAAATTTCTGAATATCAATAGTCGCACTCATGACAATAACTTTTAATTCTTTTCTCTTAGGTAAAAGTTCTTTTAAAAATCCGAAGATAATATCAGTGGCAAGAGTTCTTTCATGAGCTTCATCAATAATAATAACACAATATTTTTTTAATTTAGGATCAATAGTCGCTTCTCTAAGAAGCATTCCATCAGTTAAATATTTAATAAGAGTGAATTTAGAGCTTTGATCATCGAACCTAACTGTATATCCCACTTGCATTCCTAACTCGACATCCATTTCTTCACTCACACGTTTAGCAACACTCATAGCAGCGACTCTCCTAGGTTGAGTACATGCAATGCCATTAGTATATCCTGATTCAAGTAGAAATTGAGGAATTTGAGTAGTTTTACCTGAACCAGTTTCTCCTTGAATTATCACTATTTGATTCTCTTTTACTAATTTAATTATGTTTGATTTAGCTTCCCATGCTGGAAGAGTAGCTCTCTTTTCTAATAATGTATAGTAATTAGAAGAATATAACTTTTTGGTATATGGGTTTATTGAGGATTCTGTTTTTTGATGTTTTTTAGGAATTGATGTTTCTTCTAAAAATGATTCTAATGTATGCTTTTTATGTATTAGAGTTTTTGGCTTTTCGGACATTTGATTAAAGTTAATCAAATATGAATTTTATTTATTTTTTCTGATTTATTTTTTTTTTGAAATTTTTATGGGTTTAATTTATAGGAATAATATTAATAAAATAATATTTACATTTTGAAGTAATAATTTAACTCAAAAATTAAAAAAATAATAATTACTTTATCATATTTTTCAAAGTAGCCAAAGGATTTATATCTCCTTGAATATGTAATTGTATAATTTTATCTCTAAACCTTCTTAAAATAACTCTAACATCTTTGACTTTTTTAACAGAGATTTCTTTTAAAATAGGAATTAATTCATATAATTCAGTATCATTAGGATCACCCATCCATGGAGTAATAAAGATTCCATTATCACTTTGTTTAGAAAAATTTTCAGAAATATTATCAATGATAATAACTTTACTTAAGTCTCTTCCTAATTTTTCAATATCTTTAACATTAGAACCATTTTCTAAAGAAGTATGTTGTCTATATAATCTATATTGAATTAAATTTCTTTCTTTATCCATTTGATTAAGTAAATTATCAGCATAATCTTGCATTCCTGCAGTGAAGATAACAATTTCAAATAAAGGAGATAATTCTTTTAAAAAAATATTTGTTCCAGGTCTTATTAAAGTTTTCCCTGTTTCTGCAATTGAATGAACTAAAGTTTCATCTAAATCTAAAACTAATGAATAAGTATATTTATCTTTATTTAAAGGAGGAAGAAATGGAATTGGAGGTTTTATTTCATAAGTACTCATTGCTTGTTTAAACATTATTGAATTTAATAAATCTATTTTTAATTTTGATAAATTTGATTTTATGTAATATATGTCTATTGGATATTTTTGGTAGTTTAATATTATCATATTTACAAAATTAAATATTAAATTATCAAAAGCATTTTGAGTTTTAAAATATATTTCTATATAATTTTTTAACATATTTGTTATTATTGAATTATTTTGATTTATATGAAAATATTCATCATCTAAATTTCCTCTTTGTTGTTTCATTTCAGGAGATAATCTATTAAAAATTATTTCTTTTAATTTATTTCCCCATATATTAAAAATATATTCTTTATTAATTTTCCCAATAATCAATGAAATAATAAGTAAAATATTTTGATGAATATAATAAAATAAATTCTTTAAATGAGTGAGTGAATTATCAGAAATTTTATTAGTTAATAAAGTGAATAAAGAAATCATAACAGAAATATATTCATTACTAGAATAAATTCTTAAATCTTTTTTAAATTTAATTTCATTAAAATAAATTTCAAAAGATTGAATGGAAGATAAATGTGAAAATTCAATAAATTCTTCTGAATAATGACTAAAATCTCCTCCACATCTTATATAAGTTAAAATCATCCATAAATGTTCTTCTTGAATTAATAAATCTTCTAAATTAATTGGAATTTTATTAATATATGTTTCTTTATTATTTCTTTGAGATTTTTTTGAATTAAAATTAAAATTATTCATTTTTATAAATTTATTACTATTTGTATTTTCAGTTGAAGGATTTAATTCTCTTGTCTGAGATAAAAAACGTGAAGAAGTTTTTGGTTCTAAATTATTTGTTGGACGTTTTAAATTTTTTTCATTTCCTATTATGAAATTTCCTGCTTTTTGAAGACGATTATTTAAATTTGTTCTTTCTGTTATTGTATTTAATTTTGGATTTGGAGTTAAATTTTTAAAGTTTATTAAAGAATTTGGATTTAACATTTTTTTTGAATTTTTATTATACTTTAAAATAATTAATTATGTTTATTATCATATTCATTTTATTTTTTTTAAAACAATTATATTATTTTTTATAATAAAGAAAATTAAAAGTTTTAACCTTTATTTGAATAACTATTTATTTTAGAAGAATTAATGACAAAACTTTTTGACTGAATTTTACTTTCAAATATTTTACTAAAGGGTTTATTCAAGTCAAATACCTTTTTTGAATGAATTTGACTAATTTCAATATCTAAATTTCCTACAAATGATTTTTCTTTTATAGTATTAAGTTCCATATTAAAAAAAACAATAACAATTTTATCTCTTGAAGAATTTAGAATTTGATAATATTTTCCTTTCTCAAAAGGAATAAAATTTTTTTCTTTTAAATCATAAGAATTATATAAAATTGCAGATTCATATAATTCATTATTTTCGTAATTAAATATATTTAACTTTTTATCTCCAATATTTTTTGTATTAAGACCACCAATAAAGATAATTTCTTTTTTTTTATAATTATTACAAACTCCAAAAAAAGTTTGATGAATTAAAAAATCATTAATTATTTTTATATTTATTTTTTCCCAATTAATTTCTCCTTTTAAATTAATTTTATAAATAGAATAAGATTTATTATGTGAAAAAGTATATAAATAAGTATTATTAATATAGCATAATCCAGGTTCAAATAATTCTTCATCAATTCTTCCATATAAAAGAAATTTATTTGAAGAAGTATTATATAAATTAACTTCTAAATTATTTTCTCCTCCAACAATAAAAACATATTCAATAGGAATATATATCATAGAATGAAATTTTCTTGAAGGTAAAAAATTGTGTATATCTTTTATTTCAGCTTCTATTAAATCTATTATCCAAAATGAATTATTTTGAATTCCTTCTTCTTCTCCTCCAAAAATATATATTTGATTAATTCCTGTACAATAACTACTAAAACATGAAAAGGTTTTAATATTTGTTGATATTATATTTTCTTTTTTATAATATATTTTTTTAAAATAATCTAATTTTTTATCATATACAAAAGTTTTAAAAGGCTGTGAAAATAAATATCCTATTACTTTAGTATTATTTATTATATATTCTTCATAATTTAAAGCTAAATTTATTAATCCTAAAATTTTGTATTTTAATTCTAAAATAGAGTTATTTTTTATTAGTAATAAATCATTTAATGTTTTATTTAAATCTATTTTTGTTTCATCTATATTTAACCATAATTTCTCATTTGTTGTTATTTCTTCTTCTTTCTCAAATTCTTTTATAATGTCTTTAACAATTGAATCACTGTTATATTCTTTTTCAAATTTTATTTTATCGTATATATCTTTTATAATTACTTTAATTTGCTTATTTTTTTTACTTGGTTTATTTTCTCTATCACTCACATAAGGCTTTCTAATTATATTGACTTCTTTTTTTTTATTCCAACATTTACATATATTCATTTAATTTTTAACATAGTTTAAATTGTTTATTTAAGGACTATTTATTTATTTTATGAATAATTTAATATTTAAATTCCAAATAAAAACCTTACAATCTTAAAAAAGAGAATAAAACAAATTAAATTCTTTTAATTTAAATTATTATATTATTCCTTAATTTATTTATATTCCATTTTATCAAAAAAAAAAATAAAACAAGTACCAAAACCCTTGAAAAATTATCCGATTAAAATAAATAAAAAAAATAAAAACCCAAATTCAAAACCTTAAAAATAAATAAAAAAAAAGAAAAAAAAAATGTCAAACAGAAAAAAGCGGGAAAAAAAGTCATCTCAAAAGAAGCATACTGGAGAATCAGAGGAAGCGATAGAAGAACACGTTTCTCTTTCTGAATCAGAGCACTCTTCAAACGAACCAGAAGGAGAAGATTTATTAGAGAACATGGAGAAAGATTACAAGCCAATAAAAGGATTAGACGAATATGAAAAAGGAGAATTCGACGAGACGCAATATGCAAATATGACATTAGAAGAAAGAAGAAAAGTAGAAAAAGTTTTAGAAGAAAGAGACGCAAGAAGAAAATTCGGAGCTCGAATTCCAAGTGCAATTTTAGCTGAAATGGAAGGAACTGATGAAGAAGAAATTATGAGAGCTTTAAGAAGAAAAAAAATGGGTTTTGGAATGGCGAGAATGACTGATGAACAAATTCGAGAAAGTGAAGCTTATATTGATAAAGAAGATGTCAAAGGAAAATTATTAGATTGGCTTAGTCAACCTCATGCTGCAAGATTTATTAGAAGTTTATTTCAAAAATTCATTAAAGGATATAGAGAAGAACAAAATGATGAAATTTATGAAAATAGAATTGTTGATATGAGTAAAACTAATAAACAAAGTTTAGAAATTAATTATCCTCATTTAAGTAAATTTAATAAATTTCTTAGTGAATGGGTAATTCTTCATCCTGAAATTGTTTTACCTTATTTAAATGATGTTGCCTTTGAATTAACTTGTGAAATTTTTCCAAGATATTCTGATATTTGTAAAGAAATATTTGTTAGAATAAGAGACATTCCAGAAACTATTAATTTAAGAAATTTAAAATGTGAAGACATTGGTCATTTAATTAAAATTAATGGAGTTGTAACAAAAAGAAGTAGTGTTTATCCTAAATTAAGAACTGCATATTTTAGTTGTGTTAAATGTGGTGAAATTAATGGTCCTTTTAATTTCAATACAAATGAACAAGAAAATATTAATATTGGTTCTTGCCCAATGTGCCAAAGTAATGGTCCTTACCGATTAGAAAGTGATGAATGCCAATATCGAAATTATCAAAGAATAACTGTTCAAGAAAGTCCTGGTTCAGTTCCTCCTGGGAGAGTTCCAAGACAAAAAGAAGTCATTTTAACAAATGATTTAGTCGATTCTTCTCGTCCTGGTGACTCTGTTGAAATCACTGGAATATATAAATCAAAATTTGAAATGGGAACAAATATAAAATATTCTTTCCCAGTTTTTACCACATATATTGAAGCAAATTGTGTTAAGAGATTAAATGATATTGATGTTGAAGAATTAACAGAAGAAGATAAAACTGAAATGAAAAAATTATCAAAAAAACCAAATATTACTCAATTAATATTTAATTCAATAGCTCCTTCAATATATGGTAATGAATTTATAAAGAAAGCTTTAGCAATAGCAATGTTTGGTGGAGTACAAAAAGATCCTCAAAGTAAGCATAAAATCCGTGGTGACATAAACGTCCTCCTCTTAGGAGATCCAGGTACTTCAAAATCCCAAATGTTAAAATATATTCAAACCATCTTCTCGCGTAGCGTATATACAACAGGGAAAGGAGCAAGTGCAGTAGGGTTAACAGCATCAGTTCAAAAAGACCCAGTGACAAAGGAGTGGACATTAGAAGGAGGTGCTCTTGTATTAGCAGATAAAGGAATATGTTTAATAGATGAGTTTGATAAAATGAACGATCAAGATAGAACATCAATACATGAAGCAATGGAACAACAAAGTATTTCAATTTCCAAAGTAGGTATCGTCACTTCTCTTCAAGCAAGATGTTCTGTTATTGCAGCTGCTAATCCCATTAAGGGAAGATATGATAGTCGATTATCTTTTGATGACAATGTGGAATTAACAGATCCGATTCTATCTCGTTTTGATATACTTTGTGTAGTTCGTGACACAATTGACCCAATCATTGATGAGCAATTAGCAACTTTCGTAATTAATTCTCATATAAAAAGTCATCCAGAAATAAAGAAAGAAGAAGCACTGTTAGAAGAAAAAAGAGAAAATATAGAAAGATTAGATCAAGATACTTTAAGGAAATATATAATTTATGCGAGGAAATTTATAACACCTAAATTGAGTGAATTGAATAAAAATAAAGTTTCTAAATTTTATTCTGAATTACGTTCAGAAAGTCAAAAAAGTGGAGGAATACCAATAGCAGTACGTCACTTGGAAAGTATATTGAGAATTGCAGAAGCTCATGCAAAAATGGAATTAAGAGAAATTGTAAGAAGTGAAGATATTGATTTTTCTATTCAAATGATGCTTCAAAGTTTCCTTCAAAGTCAAAAATATTCTATTGCTAATGCTTTAACTAAAAAATTTAGTCATTATTTAAATCAAAATCAAGATCATAATCAATTATTATTAAATTTACTTTCCAAGAAAGCAAAAGAACAATTTCAATATTTAAAATATTTTAATCATATTAGTGAAATGAGCGGAGATGTTCAAATTCTTAAAGAAGCTTTTGAAAAAGATGCTGCTGAATTAGGAATTCATGATTTTAATGAATTTTATAATAGTCAGGTTTTTAAAAATAAAAATAAAATTGAAGATGGATATATTATTTGTACCTTGTAAAAATTCTTTTAGATTATTCTTTTTTGAAAATTATTTATATATTTTTTAAAAAAAATATAAAGAAATTAATTTTTTTTTTAAATTAATATATTGTAAGGTCAAATTTTTAAATTATTCATCATATTGTTAAATTACATTTAAAACTCAAGAAATTAATAAAGATGATATTCAGATATTTTCTTTAAAACAAAAAAAGAACTTTAGGATATTGAGTACTTTATATGATGATAGATTTAGCGAAAATCAAAGAAAGAAATTAATTGATTTATTTCAAGAAAGTTTTAAAGATTTAAAATAAGGAAATCACTATTTCAAAAGATTTTCCTTTTATCCCTCATTGTTATATAAATGATTCTTTAATAAACGAGAATGTTTTTCAATATATATAACTATAATTATTCAATTTATGAAACTCCTTCTACTGTCAAAGAAAAAAGGAATGGACTTTTAGATAAAAAAATAGTGATGAAGAAGAATAATTTGACCACAAAAAATCCATTAAATCAAAAATAAAAAGACAACATTTTAGAATTGTATTTTTGTAATTATATTAAATTAAAAGAACATTCTTCTGCTTTTTTAAATACATTTGAAAATCACATAAGAAAAATCTAATGAAAATTATGAAAATTTGCTAATAGATTTGTTTCAAAAATTTGAAATAATAATTTATTAAAACAATTCTATTTATTATAGTTTTAAAACTCATTCAGAGTAAAAAATTTTTTTGAAAAAAATAATTCAGAATTTCTGAAAACATAATATTACCTTTTAATTTTTTCAAATTACAAAAAATTAAATTTCAAGTAATGTTTGATTAAAATTATTATTAAAATTTTTTTTCAATAAATTAAAAATTTATTTAAAGAAAAACATTTTATTTTATATGTATATTTTTTTAATTCTATTCAAATTTTAGGTTTTACTTTATAAAAAGCTTTGGGTTTTTTGAATATAAACCATATGATTATTTTCTAATAAAAAGCTTATTTCAAAAAATGAAATTTTTACTTTTTGATATAAGCATATTTATTAATTTTCTTTTTTTATCTTTATAATTAAAATTATGGTCAATTTATAGATTTATTAAACATTTTTTTCATAATCATTTCAAAAGATTAGAACAATAATAATTAAAAAAATTGTTCTTTTAGAAAAAGTCATTACAAAATGCTTGTAATCCTAAAAGAGTTTTCAATTAATTTTATTGGATTATTAGAATAAAAGAAACTTCTAATAGT
>JAEEGK010007488.1_pt1 | contig 26024 bp, 22 predicted proteins | sample 8958771 | NCBI WGS metagenome assembly JAEEGK01 (sample SAMN16246547, study PRJNA631951) | gut metagenome | biome: gut microbiome; feature: rumen; material: SC-attached | host: Bos | place: Iran: Karaj | collected 2018-10 | reverse complement strand
GCGCTTTCCCACCGGTCCATGCTGTCTCCGTTCAGCAGCTCCACGCTGAACACCAGATAGGTGTTGTACCCGTCCGTCACCGCCTCGTGGAGGGTGAGCCGCAGGCTGTCGTTCTCCACAGATACGTCCATGTGGTTCACATAATCCTCAAGGTTCTCAAACTTCTCCCCGGGGAACATCCGCTCCAGGAAGCCCAGCTCCCTGGCCGCCACTCCCAGCAGCAGGGTCAGGAGCGCCAGCACTGCCGCCAGGATCAGGGCGGTGCGGATGGGGCGGCTGCGCTTTTTCACCGCCGGGGGACTGAACACGTTTTTTGCGAAGCGGTCCTCCGTCTGACCGATGGCCGCTGCCAATTCCAATGCCGTCATAGGTTGATCCCCTCCTTCCGCAGATGCTCCCGCAGCTTTTCCCGCAGCCCGGCAAGCCGCTTGTGGATGCCGCTCACGGATTTTCCCGACCGTTTCGCCAGGCTTTCCAGGGTCTCAAAGGCCAGGTATCGCCCCAGGAACAGGTCTCTATCCTCCGACCGCAGGCCGTCCAGAAAGCCGTTCAGCGCACGGACGGTCTCCCGGCGAAGCACCTCGTCCTCCGCGCTTTCCCCGGAGACCAGGTCCTCCAGTTCCTCCAAAACCAGAGGGGTTTCCCCGGCATTGCGTTTTGCGGCGCGGTCCCGCCGCCAGCGGTCCAGGGCCAGATTCCGGGTGATCTTTGCCAGGAAGGGCCCCAGCGGGTCCGGCCTTTTGGGCGGTATGGCGTTCCAGCTGTGGAGCCAGGTATCCGAAACGCACTCCTCGCTGTCCTCCGGGAGAGCCAGGATCCGCAGGGCGACGCTCCGGCAGAGGGGGCCGTACTTGGCGTCCGATTCCCGGATGGCCCGTTCGTCCCGGTCCCAATAGAGCTGTACGATCTCTCTGTCCTCCACATCCGCACCTCCTTTCACCCATTATAACGGCTTTTTCCCGCCGATTTTCACTTTTTTCCCGGTTTTCTCTGGATTACGCCCCCCTGCCGCGCAGCTGTCTTGCCTGCGCTCCGCTTGCAATATGTGGAAAAACCTGCAATAATACAGGTAATTAGGATATTGTCCGGGAACCCTATTGGGAGAATACAGGCCGCGCCCCTCACCGGCGCGGCGGAAAGAGGGAAGCATATGAAGATTCTGGTGGTGGGAGGCGTCGCCGGGGGGGCCAGCGCCGCCGCCCGCATCCGCAGGCTGGACGAAGAAGCCGAAATCATCATTTTCGAGCGGGGCGAGCACGTATCCTACTCCAACTGCGCCCTCCCCTACTACCTGGGCGGCGTGGTGGAGAGGCGGGAAAGCCTGGTGCTCATGACCCCGGAGGCCTTCCGCAGCCGCCACGACATCGAGGTGCGCACCCGCAGCGAGGTAGTATCCATCGACCGGGAGCATAAGTGCGTCACCGTCAGGACCGCCGACGGGCAGGAATACCGGGAGAGCTACGACAAGCTGATCCTGGCCCCCGGCGCCGACCCCGTGCTGCCCCGCAGCATCAAGGGCATCGACCGGAGGCAGGTCTTCACCGTGCGCAACGTGACGGACGTGGGGAAGATCAAGGACTATATGGACGCCGCGGGGGCAAAGACCGCCGTGGTCACCGGCGGCGGCTTCATCGGCATCGAGGTGGCGGAAAACCTCCATGCCGCCGGGCTCAAGGTCAGCATCGTGGAGGGGCTGGAGCAGATCATGTCCCCCTTCGACTACGACATGGTCCAGATGCTCCACAAGGAGCTGCTGGACAACGGGGTGGACCTCTATCTCTCCGCCATGGTGTCGGAGATCACGGAAACGGGCGTCCGCTTCACGAAGGAGGGGCAGGAAAAGGAGATCCGCGCCGACCTGGTGGTGATGTGCGTGGGCGTCTCCCCCGCCTCTCAGCTGGCCCAGGCGGCGGGGCTGGAAGTCAACCAGCGCCGCTTCATCCGCGTCAATCACAATTACCAGACCAGCGACCCGGACATCTACGCCGTGGGGGACGCCATCGAGAGCTATAACCGCCTCAGCCGGTCCTACGGGAATCTGGCCCTGGCGGGCCCGGCCCAGCGGCAGGCGCGGGCGGCGGCGGACCACATCTGCGGCGCGAAGCACAATAACCGGGGCTATATCGGCTCCAGCTGCCTGAAGGTCTTCGGCCTCAACGCCGCCTGCACCGGCCTGAACGAGAAGACGGCGAAGGCCCTGGGAATCCCCTGCGAGATCGCCTACGTGCTGCCCTCGGACAAGGTGAGCCTCATACCCGGCAGCAGCTATATGGCCTTCAAGCTGGTGTTCGAAACCCCCACGGGCCGCATCCTGGGGGCCCAGGCCATCGGCAAGGGGGACGCGGTTCGCCGCGTGGACGTGATCGCCGCCCTCATCTCCATGGAGGGAACCCTGGAGGACCTGAAGGAGCTGGAGCTCTGCTACGCGCCGGTCTACGGCACGGCCAAGGACGTGACCAACATGGCCGCCCTGGTGGGGCTAAACGTGCTCTACGGGGACATGCCCCAGGTCCATGTGTCCGAGGTGCGGGGCCTGGTGGAGAGCGGGGCGTATATCATCGACGTGCGGGAGCCCGCGGAGTACGCCGCCGGGCATCTGTTGGGGGCGGTAAACATCCCCCTGAGCCAGTTCCGGGACCGGATCGGGGAGGTGCCGAAGGACAGGCCCGTCTATCTCCACTGCCGCAGCTCCCAGCGCAGCTACTACGCCCTGTGCGAGCTGCGGGGCCGGGGTTGGCGGAACATGGTCAACATCTCCGGCTCCTTCCTGGGCATCTGCCTCTACGAATATTTCAACGACGTGACCGCCGGGCGGGAGCCCATCGTCACGGCCTACAACTTCAACTGAGACGATGAACGACACGAAGTTTACCATGAACGCCCTGGTCCTGGTGGTGACCATCTTTGCGGCCATCGGCTTCTTCTTCACGGTGAAGCTGGGAAAGCTGGCGGACCACAGCGTCGTCAACGAGTATTACCCCATCGAGGGCACGGAGCTGGGGGTGCGCTACGGCAAGGACCCTGTCAGCGGCATCTACCGGGGCGCCGAGTATTCCCGGGATCTGAAGCTGGCGGGTGAATTCGGCTATGACTGGGGCGCGGCCGCGGCGGGCGACGCCCTCTGGATCAACGAGTACACGAAGACCGATCTGGGGGTGATGCACTGCCGTGTCCTCCGGGTGGACCTGCGGGATTTCAGCACGGAGATCCTGGGAGAGGATACGGTGCTGCGGGGCAGGAACCCCGCCGGGGAGCTGGTCTGCCTGGGCGGCTGCCTGCTGCCCGTGAACAGCCCGGAGGTCAACCCGCTCTGCGCCCTCTACAGTCTCACGGACCGGTCGATGTACATAAAGGAGGACCGGTGGGCGATCTCCCCAGCGGGCGACTGGGGAGAAGTGATCTGCGTGGAACCGGAGACGGGGAAAGTGCTCTGGCGCTCGTGGGACGACGAGGCGTCGGATTCCTTTGAGGAAAAGTATCTCCTCCGCGAGGTGTTGGAATGAAGCGCCGCCTGCGATTCGGCGTCGGCCTGCGGGGCGCCCTCAGCGGTGCGGAGCTGTCCGTGCGTTTCATGCAGGGAGCGGTCCTGCCCCCCGCCCTCTTCATCCTGCTCGTCTCCGCCTATCCGCCGGCCATGCTGCACCGGGGGGTCGCGGCGGTGCTTTTCGAGCTGGGGCTTTCCGCCCTGCCCCGGTGGTGGCTGCTCCTCCTGTCCCTTCTCTATCGCCTGAGCGGAAGCGAGGTGCTTCTGGCCTTTGCCCTGCTGATCCCGGCCCTGGCCTTCGGCCTGGCCGCCGGGCGGCTCCTGCGGGGCGGAAAGAGCGCATCTGCGGCCCGGAAGGTCTATGGGGCGCTGCTCCTGGCGGAGCTTCTCTTCCGCCTTCTCCCCTTCCGCTTCAACCTGGCCTTCGGCCTTCCTTTCGCCATCCTGGGATTCCTGCTGCGCCTGGGCTGCCTGGCCCTTGTCTGGCTGGACCTGCGCGCGGACAAAAAGGCCCGCCTCCCGGCACAAAGCGGCACATGATAGAAAAAGGGCATCCGGTCAATTGCCGGATGCCCTTTCCGTTTCCCTGTTCTTCAATCCATCCTGTCTGCGGCAATGACGAGTCGCACCGTGTCCGCGGGGATGTCGATGGCGTACCAGAGCTCGAAGGGGACGTTCTCCTCCAGCTCCTGATAGATCTTCTCGATGCGGGTCAGCTTCCCATCCTTGTCATAGCAGTGGGCATAGCAGAGGAAATAACCCCGCTCGGAGCTCTTCACCGTACCCTTGATGACCGTATGCAGCTCATAGAGCCGGACCTGCTCCACATAGTTGGGGTCAGTGAAGGCCACCTCGGAATACACGATGGTGAAGCCGTCCAGCTCCGCTGTGCAGTATTTGCTGGAGAGGGTCATGGGCCCGCAGTTATAGGTGAAGGGGCCGGACCCGGCGTCGAATCTGGCGATCCGGTCCTCCGGTTCCGCGCCGGTCTTTTCGCTGTTGAGGTATACGGTCTTCGTCTCCTTGTTCCAGCTCACCTCCGCCCCCAGGGCTTCGCCCACGGCACGGAGGGGCACATAGGTGGTGCCCTCGTAAATGAATGCCTCCACCTCATTGCCCTTGACGTCAGCTGGGTGCAATTCTCTTCCGTCCACAAAAATACTGACGCCGGTGAACACGTCGATGTTCTTCGCCGCCATGGCGGCATAAGCGGGGACAGCCGCCGCCACGAACAGCGCGGCAGCCAGCGCAAAGACCAGCAAACGGGAACGGTTGTTCTTCTTCATATCCGGACCTCCCATGGGCTGCATTTCCCCTATATTCGGGGCAAAACCCAAACAACCACTATATATAGAATATAATACAGCTTCGGCCACAATTCAAGGGAATCCGGGAAGAAAATCCGCCGGTCCGGCAAGGGGGCCGCCGTCACAAGCTCTCGCCCGTCTCCGCAGGGCGCTCTTTATAAATCCGGGCTTCTGTGATATACTTGCGTCACCGAAACAAACCTTGCAACGAGGAGGCTGCCATGGCCCTGACGGTTAGCGAGATCGAAAAAGCCCGCAGACGCATATCCCCCTATGTGCTGCAGACGCCGCTTCTGCGGCTGCACAGCCTGGACAGATATCTGGGCTGCCGGGTATACGCCAAGGCGGAGTGCATGCAGACCACCGGCTCCTTCAAGCTGCGTGGCGCCATGAACAAGCTGCTTTCCCTGACGGAGGAGGAGCTGAAGCGCGGCATCGTGGCCGCGTCCTCCGGCAACCACGGGAAAGCCATCGCCTATGCCTGCCGGATGCTGGGGACAAAGGCGGCCATCGTGCTGCCCCATACGGCGGCGAAGGTCAAGGAGGACACGATACGGAGCTTCGGCGCGGAGATCGTGAAATGCGACGTCTCGGAGCGCTTCCGGGTCGCCGAGGAGCTGTGCCGGGCGCGCAGCGCCACGCTGGTGCCCCCCTTCAACGACGAGACGGTCATGGCCGGGCAGGGCACGGCGGGCCTGGAGATCATGGAACAATGCCCGGAGCTGGACAAGGTCGTCGTCCCGGTGAGCGGGGGCGGCCTCATCGGCGGCGTCTCCACGGCGATCAAGGCAATTTCGCCCCGGACGGCCGTGTACGGCGCGGAGCCCGCCGCCCTTCCCCGGTATTCCGTCAGCCTGAAGGCCGGGAAGCCCGTCCAGGTGGAAAAGCGCCCCACCGTCGCCGACGGCCTGGTATCCCAGATGCCGGGGGACGTGTGCTTCCCCTGCGTCGAAGCCCACACCGACGCCTTTGCCGCCGTGGAGGACGCTTTCATCCTGAAGGGCATGAAGCTGCTGCTCCTGGAAGGGAAGCTTCTGTGCGAACCCTCCTCCGCCATCGGCATCGGCGCCGTCCTGCAGGGGCTCATCCCCGTCATGCCTGAGGAGCGGGTCTGCTTCTTCATTTCCGGCGGCAGCGTTTCCCTGGAACAGATCGGGATGCTGGAAAGCGTCGAGCTGTAGGGCAATACCGCACCGTTCCGGCATACATCATTACGTTACCGGAGGTGCCCCCAGGAAGCCGAACCGACGCCCCGGAACGCCCGCCGCTTCCTGCTCTATGGCATCCTCTATGTGGAAAACGGCGAAGCCTTATTCCCGCCGCTGTGTGATTCTTCGCCGGAATGGTCCTATGACGGCGAGGGCTATCATTACAGGCGGGCCGACGGCGACAACGGCTTTGGCTATGAACCGCCGGGAAGCGACTTTTATTACTGCGAAGAGCATTTTTAAAGGAGGGGTCCTCTTATGTTCCCTGTCAGACCGATCCAGGAGGAGCTTCTGAAAGAGATCGACAAAACCGTCCTGGACGAGCGCCGGAAGCGCTGGAAGGAAGCCATCAGGAACGCCCCCTATACCCTGCTTACCGACCGCCAGAAATACGCCACCGAATCCTGGAAGGAGACCGAGGGGGAGGACCTGGAGCTCCGAAGGGCGAAGATGGTGCAGAAGATCGCCGAAAACGTGGACATCGGAATCCTGGACTTTGACTTCATCGTGGGCCGCATCGGGCCCGGCGTGGTGGGCAACTATACCGAGATCGACATCGTGGGCGACTATCTGGACGGTCTTTGGAGCGAGGACGGCATCCAGGGCACCCTCCATGACAAGGCCAGCATCTCCCATGAGGACCTGGAGATCCTGCGGGAGGCCGCCCGTACCTTCCGCAACCAGAATCCCGTGGACTGCGTGAACAAGGTGTTTGCGGAGGTGCTGGGGGATTGGCCGCGGGACGTGGTGGACGCCCATCTGAAGGACCCCGACCTCTCCAGCGGGAACTTCGGCAACTGCACCAACACCTTCGACTTCGACAAGATCCTGAATAAGGGCGTCCTCTCTTACCGCGCCGAAGCCCAGGCGCACATCGACGATTTCCTGAAGAACAAGACCCAGGAGGTGGAAAAATACTTCTTCTGGAAGGCGGCCGTCATCATCTGCGACGCTGCCCTCGCCCTGGCGAAGCGCTATGCCGACCTCGCCCGGGAGAAAGCCGCCGGAGAGCGTGACCCCGCCCGAAAAGAGGAGCTTATGACCATCGCGGAAACCTGTGACTACGTCCCCGCCCACCCCGCCCGCAGCTTCCATGAGGCGCTGCAGAGCATGGTGCTGGTGGGCCTGATGAAGGCCCTGGAACACCCCATGCACAACCAGCCCCACTGGGGCCGGGGCGACACCTATCTGTATCCCTTCTTCATCCGTGACATTAACGCCGGGAAGCTCACCGCCCAGCGGGCCCTGGAGCTGCTGGCCGAGGTCATCGGCCGCTGGGGGACGCAGCTCCAGGTACAGAGCTCCCTGCACAAGCAGACCCACCAGATCACCTACGGCATCAGCAGCATGAACCTGGGGGGCGTCGGCCCCGACGGGGTGGAGAACTGTAACGAGCTGAGCTACCTCTTTCTTCACGCGGTGGGCCTGCTGCACCTGAGCTCCCCCACCGTCATCGTCAACTGGACCCGCGCCACCCCCCGCTGGTTCATGAAGAAGGCCATCGAAACCAACAAGCTCTGCGGCGGCGGGATCCCCCTGTTCGAGAACGACGAACACATGGTGGAGAGCTTTGTGCGGGACGGCGTCAGCATCGAGGAGGCGAGGACCTGGATCGGCCGGGGCTGCGTCTGGCCCGCCCTGCCCCAGCGCAGCGAATACAAGGGCGGCGCGGCGGGCTTCAACAGCGCCGCCATGCTCCAGCTGGTATTCCACAACGGCGTGGCCATCACCGGCAAAAAGCTGGGCCTGGAGACCGGCGACCCCAGGGACTTCAAGACCTTCGACGAATTCTACGACGCCTATGCCGCCCAGCACAATTTCGTCATGCAGCGGACCCTGTGGCTGGCCGACATCGCCAGGGACACCCAATACAAATACCTGCGCCTCCCTGCGCTGTCCGTCTTCTCCATCCGCCAGTGCATGGACAAGGGCAGGGATACCATGATCCCCGACGTCCAGTGCGAATACGGCATCACGGATCGGGCCATCATCGACTGCGCCGACTCCCTGATTGCCGTGAAAAAACTGGTTTACGACGAAAAAAAGCTCACCATGGACGAGCTGATCCGGGCGCTGGATACAAATTTCGAGGGGGAACGGGGCGAGGAGATCCGCCGGATGTGCCTGGCCGCGCCGAAATTCGGCAACGATATCCCGGAGGTGGACGAGCTGGCCGCCAGAGTGGGGCAGATGTCCGCCGACTCCGTCACCTCCTGGGACCACAGCCCCTATCCCCCCTTCAAGTCCGTCCGGGAGGGCCTGAGCTGGCACTATGCCGCCGGGCTGGGCGTGGGCGCCCTGCCCAACGGCAGGAAGGCCCTGGAGCCCCTGAACGACGCCTCCGCCTCCCCCATGCGGGGCATGGACAAGTGCGGCCCCACCGCCGTCCTCAATTCCGTCCTCCGCGGGGATTTCGGCAAGGGCAGCTACGTGGTGGCCCTGAACCAGAAATTCCCCCGCAGCATGGTGGCCGCGGAGGAGGGCGTCGAAAAGCTGGTGGATTACACCAATGCTTTCCTGGGCGCGGGCGGCACCCACATCCAATACAACATCGTGGACGCTGCGGAGCTGCTGGACGCCAAGGTCCGCCCGGAGGAGCACCAGGACCTGATCGTCCGCGTGGGCGGCTTCAGCGCCTATTTCGTGCAGCTCTCCGACCGCATCCAGGACGACGTCATCGGCAGGAGCGAGCAGGTGCTGTGATTGCGCGCGATCTATGCATACAGAGCCATGAAACGCCCGGTTTCATGGCTCTGTATATCTCCGCATTCTGCTTTCTTGCCCTCCCCGCGGACATAGCCGCTGGAGTCCCTCCTGCCTCATCTGCCCTGACCCGCCTACCGCGTTTTCTCGACGATCATTTCCGCGGAACCGTCCTCCAGGGAATTGCAGCTGTCATAGTGGATATGGCTGCCCGGCGGAGCCTCCGCCAGGGCGGCCAGCTGCTTGGCCAGGGAAAGCAGCCCTTCCCGATTTGCCGAGATCAGCGCTTCTCCCCCGTCCACGGTCACACGGATTTCAAATCCTTCTGCCCATTCGATCTTCATAGTTCCTATTCTCCGGTCTTTGATGTTTTTCCGTTCAAAAGTACAGCCCATGATAATACTAGCGTTTTTCTCCGGAATATGGAATAGCTGCGGGGAAATTTCGCGGATTTCCCGCCGCATTTATGGACCCCGGCAAGGTTGAATCGGCCTTGCATATCTGCTAGAATCTGTGGAGGACCAGAGGGAACGAGGAGGCGGAAAACCGTGAAAACAGTGGAGCTCTACGGAGAGAATTACAGCGGAAAATGGGTCAGGTCCCGCACGGCTTGCCGGGGCGTCGTACTGCGGGAGGGGAAGCTTTTGCTCTCCCATGAGACGAGCTCCGGCCTGTGGATGATCCCGGGGGGCGGGCTGGAGCCCGGCGAGGAGGAGATGGCCTGCTGCATCCGGGAGGTGGCGGAGGAGACGGGCTTCCTCATTCAGCCCTCCGACTGCGCCCTGGTGATCGAAGAATACGTCTACGACCTGAAGCACATAAACCGCTATTACTTCGGCCAGGTGACGGGCCGGTGTGAGCGGCAGCTGACGGAGCGGGAAGCGAAGGCGGGGATGGAGCCCAGGTGGCTCAGCGTGGAGGATGCCAAGGCCGTCTTCACCTCCTACACCGGCGCCCACGCGATGCTGCGCTCCCTCTACCGCCGGGAATACACCGCCCTGCGCGAGCTCTTTCCTGAAGGAGGCGCGGAATGAACGTCTGCCTTTTGAACGATTCCTTTCCGCCGGTGATCGACGGCGTGGTCAACGTGGTGATGAACTACGCGAACTACCTGACCCAGGACCATCAGGCCGCCGTCGTCGTGGGGACGCCCCGGTATCCCGAAGCGGACTACGGGCAGTACCCCTATCCGGTGGTGGCCTATCCCAGCTTCGACACCGCCGCCGTCGCCAGCGGCTACCGGGCCGGCAACCCCTTCGGGGGCGAAGCTCTGGAGGAGCTGGCGGGCTTTCACCCGGAGATCATCCACTCCCACTGTCCCGCCTCCTCCACCGTCGTCGCCCGGCTCCTCCGGGAAAAAACGGAGGCGCCGGTCGTCTTTACCTATCATACAAAGTACGACATCGACATCCGCCGGGTCGTCCACGCCCGCCTCGCCGCCCACGAGGCCATCACCGCCATGGTCAGCAACATCGAAGCCTGCGACGAGGTATGGACCGTCAGCCGGGGCGCCGGGGAGAGCCTGAAGGCCCTGGGCTTCCGGGGGGACTACCGGGTGATGGCAAACGGCGTGGATTTCCCCCGGGGCCGGGTGCCTGCGGCCCAGGTCACGGAGGCCACGGCGGGCTGGGATCTGCCGGAGGGCGTGCCGGTGTTCCTCTTCGTGGGCCGGATGATGACCTACAAGGGCCTGCCCCTGATCCTGGACGCGCTGAAGCTGCTGGCGGACCGGGGGCGGGATTTCCGCATGGTGTTCATCGGGAAGGGGCCGGACCGGGAGCTGCTGGAGGATAAGGCGCGGGCGCTGGGCCTGATGGATTCCGCCGCCGGGCCGGACAGGTGCTTCTTCACCGGCCCCATCTACGACCGGGATGTGCTGCGGGCCTGGAACACGAGAGCGGACCTGTTCCTCTTTCCCTCCACCTTCGACACCAACGGCCTGGTGGTCCGGGAGGCGGCGGCCTGCGGCCTGGGCAGCGTGCTCATCCGGGGCTCCTGCGCGGCGGAGGGCGTCACGGACGGGCTTAACGGCTTCACCATCGAGGAGACGCCGGAGGCTTTGGCGGCCCTGCTTGAAAAGGTGTCCGGGGACCTGGGCCGTCTCCGGCAGGTGGGAGACCGGGCCATGGAGGAGCTGTACCTCTCCTGGCAGGACTGCGTGGCCCAGGCCTATGAACGCTACCGGGTGATCCTGGAGGAAAAGGCGCGGGGAGAACTGCCCCTCCGGAAAAAGCTGCCCGCAGACTGGCTGGTCAGCGTCACCGCAAAAACCATGGAGGAGCGGGCCCGCCGCCGGAGGGTTTACCGGGAGCTGTTCCGGAACTTCCGGGAGACGGCGGTGGGGATGATGGAGAACATCCAGGAGGCCGAGGAGACGGCGGAGCATTTCCTGGACCGGCTTTCCGGGGAATTGCACCGCGGGCCCGGCAGGGGCCGGGGCCGGAGGGAGTAAGCCATGGAGCAGTTCGATTTTCGGCGCATGTCCTTTTACCAGATCTGGATACGCAGCTTTGCCGACGGCAACGGGGACGGCATCGGGGACCTCTACGGGGTCTATGACAAGCTGGACTACATCGCTTCCCTGGGGGTGGACGGCATCTGGTTCAGCCCCATCTACCCCTCCCCCAACGCCGACTACGGCTACGACATCTCGGACTATCGGAACATCCACCCGGACTACGGCACGCTGGACGAGTTCCGCAAAGTGCTGGACCGCGCCCACGCCCTGGGCCTCCGGGTCATCATGGACCTGGTGATCAACCACACCTCCGACGAGCACCCCTGGTTCCTGGAGAGCAGGAAGAGCCGCACCGGCCCCTACAGCGACTACTACATCTGGCGGGACCCGAAATGGAAGGGGGAAAGCCGCCTGCCGCCCAACAACTGGTTCAGCCAGTTCGAGGGCCTCGCCTGGGAATACTGCCCGGAGCGGGAGCAGTACTACCTCCATGTTTTCGCCAAAAAGCAGCCGGACCTGAACATGGACAACCCCAGGGTCCGGGAGGAAGTCAAGGGCATCATGCGCTTCTGGCTGGACATGGGGGTGGACGGGTTCCGAGAGGACGTGATCACCTATATCTCCAAGCACCCCCAGCTGCCGGACGGGATTCCCTTCCTGCCCATCATCAACGGCCAGCCCTATTACAAGGACGGACCCAACCTTGTGGACTATCTCCGGGAATTCCGGGCGGTGGCGAAGGAATACGGCGCCCTGCAGATCGGGGAGGCGCCCATGACCCCGGTGAAGACCGCCCTCACCTACCTCACGGGGGAGGACCGGGTGCTGGACATGATGATCCAATTCGACACCATGGGGGCCGACTGCTTCATGACGGAGTACCTCCACCACCCCTTCTTCCTGCCGAAGCTGAAGCACGCCTTCTCCAAATGGCAGTACGCCCTGGCCGGGAAGGCCTGGAACGCCCTGTACCTGGAAAACCACGACCACCCCAGGGTGATCAGCCGCTATGGCAGCGAGGAATTCCGGCGGGAATCCGGCACCATGCTGGCGGCGGCCTATATCTTCCAGCAGGGGACGCCCTTCATCTACCAGGGGCAGGAGCTGGGCATGACCAACATCCGCCTGGGCTCCATCGAGGAATACGAGGACGTGGCCACCAAAAACGCCTATCACAGCTTCCGCCGCCGCCAGACGGAGGAAAAGCGGCTGCGCCACGTGCACCTCGCCTCCAGGGATTCCGCCCGGACGCCCGTGCAGTGGAACAGCTCGCCCAACGCCGGGTTCTCCGACGTAAAGCCCTGGTTCTCCGTGAATCCCAACTACCCGGAGGTGAACGCGGAAAAGGAGGAAGCCGACCCTCAGAGCGTCCTCCATTTCTACCGCCGCTGCCTGCGCCTGCGGAAAGGGAGCGACACCCTGCTGTGGGGGGACTACCGGGAGTACTTCCCCCAGCACCCCCATCTCTACGTCTATGAACGCAGCTGCGGCACGGAGCGCATCCTGGTGGTCTGCTCGTTTTCCAAAAAGGAGCAGAGCTGGAAGCTGCCCAAGGGCTACGCCTGGGAGGGCTGCACCCTGCTCCTATGCAATTACGCGGAGGAACCCGTGCCGGAACGGCTGCGGCCCTACGAAGCCAGGGTGCTGCGCTGGGGCGGGACGTGAGAACAAGGCCGGAAGGTGAAATCACCTTCCGGTCCCGCTTTTCCGGCTGCTTATTTTCAGGCTTTTCAGGTATTCTTTTTGCTCCGGGGTTATGCGATAGCTTTCCAGGGCCTTCCGGATGGCCTTGTTGTGGGTCCAGGGCGCCAGCCGACCCTGTTCCAGATAGGGAAGCGCCGCCTCGTACTGCTTGGCCAGGGCCGTGGCGAAATACCAGGCGATCATCATGTTCACATAGTATTCCTCCGAGCGGAGGAGGGCCACTTTTTCCGGATAAACCGGGTCAAAGGCGTCGTCCAGATAGTGCTGCAGGAGCATCCCGATCCCGAAGCGGAGGGTATAGGTCTCCCCGGAGCGGAGCCACTTGTCTATCTCCCCGCTGAGTTCGCCCCGGTGCTTCGCAAAGATCTTGGGCGAGAGCTGGTCGCAGGTCGCCCAGTTGTCGATATAAGGAAGAAAGCGCTTCACCCCCTCCAGGCACCGGGCGTAATCCTTCATCTCCGACAACAGGAAGGCGTGCAGCTGGTTTTCGTCGAAATAGCCGTGGGGCAGGGTCTCCAGGAACAGGGCCGCGTCCTCCCGCTTTATGAGCTGCTTTGCATAGCGCCGCAGCTCCGGCGTGCGCACCCCGATGATGGCGTCCGCCGGCACCGTGGGGAGAAGCTTTGCCTGAAAGTCCCGGTATGTCCCATCCCGCAGGCGGAAAAGCTCCTCCCGGATCTCCCCGACCACGCGCTCCATCGCCGCGCCGCTCAAAGCACCCGGTCCAGGAAGCCGAAGACCCGGTCCAGATTGGCCTTCATGAACCAGTCCTTCGTCACGATATGGTTGAGGGCGCAGTGGTTCCAGCCCTCATGGATCTGGAATTCCACCCGCTCACGGCCGCAGCGCTCCCCGATCACGGCGGCCAGCAACTCCGATTCGGCGCAGGGCACCACGGCGTCCTCCCTGCCCACCTGTACCAGGGTGGGCGGGAAATCCCCGGTGATGTAGGTCAGGGGGTTGAGCCAGGCGGCGAAATCCGGGAACAGGCGGGGATTGGCCCCGATGAAAATGGACATCAGGTTGGCCGGGATGGTGCCGGGGACGAACTCCCCCGGCGCGGCGGCCTCCGCCTCCGGCGGCGGGGCCATGCGCAGAAGGTCATAGCAGCCGCACTGGGCGACGACGGCCTTCACCTCCCCGGAGGCCGCGGGGCAGACCGGCGCCGGTCCGTCGAAGGCGGGGATGGCGGCGGTGGCGGCGGCGAACACGGCGTAGTAGGCCCCGGCGCTGTCCCCGCCCAGGGCGAAGCGCTGCGGGTCCAGGCGGTATTCCCCCGCGTGGGCCTTCAGGAAACGGACGGCGGCTTTCACGTCGTATAGCCCGGCCGGAGCCTTGCTCTCAAAGCCCTTGCGGTACTCCACGGAGACCACCGCGTACCCCCGGTTGACGCCGTCGGCGGCCAGGAGGAACTGCAGGTCCTGCTTGTCCCCCGCGATGAACGCCCCGCCGTGGATGAAGATATAGGTCGGGAAGGGGCCCTCCCCCTCTTCGGGCAGATAGATATCCAGCACCTGGCTGGGGGACCGGGAGTCGTAGGCCACGTCCAGCCACTTTCTCTTTACCCCGCTGATATCCACCATATCGGACCCCGACGTGTCCTCCGGCTCGATCAGCAGCCAGGGAATGTCCAGACCGAAGTTTCCCATGCTCGCTCCTCCTCTGTTTTTGTTTTTATCAGTTTAGCATGTCCCTGCCCCCCTTGACAAGCGGGACGGGGAAAAGCCCCGCCCTTTCCTCGCTCCGGGCAGGACCGGGCTTGACGGCGGGGCGATTTGCAGATATTCTTGAATCAAATACGTATTCGTGGCAGCCGCCCAAGCGGCGGCGCAGAAAGGAAATGGCCATGGACAGGAATTCCCCCTTGTATGACGCCAGCCTGCCGGTCCAGGAGCGGGCAAAATGGCTGGTTTCCCAACTGACCCCGGAGGAGAAATTCACCTGCTTCTCCGTGGGGATACGCATAGAGCGCCTGGGGATCGCGGCGTCCACCTGCGGCGGCGAAGGGGCCCACGGCGTGCAGGCCCGCGCCGGGCAGGGAGAGGCCCACCCCCCTACGCCCACCACCTCCTTCCCCCAGCCCATCGGCATGGCCGCCACCTTTGACCGGGAGCTGATCCGCAGGGCCGGGGACGTGACCGGCAAGGAATCCCGCGCCTTCGCAAACGCGGTGGGCAAGGGCGGGAACGGGCGCCTCGGCCCCACCATCGACCTCTGCCGGGACCCCCGCTGGGGCCGGAACGAGGAGGGCTACGGCGAGGACCCCTACCTCACCGGCAAGATGGCCTCCGCCTACATCCTGGGCATGCAGGACGAACACAACTACGACGGCTCGCCCCTGGCGCCCGGTGAGCGGGGCGACCGGGTCCGCACCGCGGCGGTGCTGAAGCACTTTTACGCCAACAACCAGGAGTGGCGGCGCTGCTACGACAATTTCGACGTCAGCGACAAGGTCAAATACGACTACGAGCTGGAGCCCTACCGCTACTGCGCCCAGGAGGGCCACGCGGAAGGGGTCATGACCTCCTATAACGAGATCAACCACATCCCCGCCATGCTGAACCACGAGGTCCAGGACATCCTGAAGGACAAGTGGGGCATCCGCTACGCCATGACCGACGGGGGCGATTTCCTCCAGACCGTGGACTTCCACCGCTACTATGAAACCCACGCCGAGACCCTGGCGGAGGGCGTCAGGGCCGGGGTGGACGCCATGCTGGACAATCCCTTCGCCGTCACCGACGCGGCCAGGGAAGCCTATGCGCGGGGCCTCATCACGGAAGCGGAGATGGATAAAGCCATCCTCTGCACGGTGACGGAGCTCATCCGCCAGGGTGCCTTCGACCCCATAGACCCCTACGGGGAGCTGGACATGTCGGACGTGGGGACGGACGAGGCCAAAAGGATCTCCCTGCAAATGAGCACGGAAGCCAACGTCCTCTTGAAGAACGAGGGCGGCTTCCTGCCCCTGGGGAAGGAGGAGGACATCGCCCTCATCGGCCACGTGGGGGACCGCTGGTATATGGACTGGTACGGGGGGCAGCCCACCTATAAGGTGACGCTGAAGGCGGGGCTGGAGAAGAAAATGCACCGGGCGATCCCCTACGACAGCGGCCTGAACCTGGTGCGCTTCAAGGCCGGGGACAAATACCTGGGGGCCAGCTGCCCGCCGGGAGGCCCGGAGGCGGCGGAGCTGGTGACGGTGGACAGGGCGGAGCAGGCCGTCGTCTTCGAGCAGACCAACTGGGGCTGCGGCTCCAACTTCCTCTACGCCCCCGCCTACCGCAAGTTCCTGACCGTGGGGGAGGACGGAAAAATCAGCCTCTCCTCCGACGACCCCTTCGCCTGGTACGTCTGCGAGAGCTTCACCATCGGCACGGCGGAGGCGGTGCGCACGCCGGCGCCCAGGAATGCCAACAGTGTGGAGCTCACGGAATACTGGAACGACGAGGAAGGCGGCGTCAAGCTCTACTGCTTCGGCAACCGGAACGTGTACCTGGAGGACGGGAAGCTGAAGACCGACCCCTTGGTGCGTATCCGGGCGGAGAGCGGCACCAAGGAGGGTGGGAACGCCGCGGAAGCCTGGGCGGGCTCGGAAAAGGAAGCGGCCACCCTCACCGTGGAGATGGTCTCCAGCGGTATCGAACGGGCAAAGGCCCTGGCGAAGAAGGCAAAGAAGGTCATCCTGGCCCTGGGCTGCGATCCCGTGGTGAACGCCAAGGAGGAGATCGACCGGAGCACCATCGAGATGATCCCTCTGCAGGAGAAGCTGGCGGAGGCCGTGTACGCAGCTAACCCCAACGTGGCCGTCATCCTCATCACCAACTACCCCTATGCCATCAACTGGATGCAGGACCATGTGCCCGCCATCCTCATGAACGCCACCGGCTCCCAGGACCTGGGCAACGGCCTGGCGGCGGCGATCTTCGGAGAGGCAAGCCCCGCGGGGCGGCTCCCCATGACCTGGTACCGAAGCGACGAGGACCTGCCGCCCCTGGAGGATTACGACCTTATCGATCACCCCAGGACCTACCGGTATTTCGCAAAGCCGGTGCTCTACCCCTTCGGCTTCGGCCTCAGCTACACCGCCTTCGATTATTCCGGCCTGAAGGCAGAAAAAGACGGCGGCGGTTTGAAGGTCAGCGTGGAGGTCCGGAACACCGGCAAGGTCTGCGGAGACGAGGTGGCGCAGCTGTATATCCGCCGCCTGTCCCCTGCAAAGACGGTGCATCCCCTCCGCAGGCTCATCGGCTTTATGCGCCTGCACGACCTGGCGCCGGGGGAATGCCGGAGTGCAGAATTCACCGTGGACCCCGGCGACCTGGAGATCTTCATGGAGGAAGAAGGCCGGAAGCTCATAGAGCCGGGCCGATACCTGCTCTATGCCGGGGGCTCCTGCCTGGACGAAAGGGTCTGCCTGGAGATCGAACTTTAAAGGCAACACCGCATAATCCACGGCATGCATCTTGCTAGCATAATATTCCGTCATATCGCCCAAAAATCCTCGGTAATACAGAAAAGTATTGCCTGCGGTTTTTGGCCAATCTGACGAAAATTCTGACTGCGCAATCTGCGCACCAGGATTATGCGGTGGTGCCTAAGATATAAAACGCCTCCCGGAGGCAGAAGGACGGGATAAAGATGTTGTTTACGAAAGAAATGATTGCCCCCTGCGGACTGGACTGCAGCCTGTGCATGTTCGCCCACGCCAAGGAGAAGCCCTGCCTGGGCTGCAACGTGGACAGCGATTCCAAGCCCGCGTTCTGCGCCAGTTGGTGCAAGATCATCCCCTGCGAGAAGCGGGTGAAGAACGGCTATGAATTCTGCGACGAGTGCCCGGACTATCCCTGCGAGGACATGATGGAGCGGGAAACCCGCTACACCACGGCCTACCCCCTGAAGGAATCCCCCATGCAGAACCTTAAGGACATCCGCTCCATGGGCATGGAGGCTTTCCTGGAGCAGCAGCGCAAGCGCTTCACCTGCGCAAAATGCGGCGGCCCCATCTGCATCCACAACGGCATCTGCCGGGACTGCGGGAGCAAATACGCCCCGGAGGACGCCGGGCAGAAGGCCCCCTAAGCCTCAGGGGCGGGAACGGAGACGACGGCGGGTATGGAAGACAAAATGGGGTTCCCCGCCCTGGCGCCCTGCCGGGACTATGACAGCGCGTCGGTCCGAAGGGCGCTGGAGGATGCGATCGGGGCCGCGGGCGGGCTGGATTGGGTGAAGAAGGGCATGCGCATCGGCGTCAAGCTCAACCTCTGCTCGGCCAAAAAGCCGGAAGACGCCGCCACCACCCATCCCGTCCTGGCTGCGGAGCTGACGCGGATGCTCGTAGAGCGGGGCGCGGAGGTGGTGCTGGGGGACAGCCCCGGCGGCCCCTTCGTCGCTCCTCTGATGCACCGCCTGTATGAGGCGACGGGGCTGAAGCTCTGCGAGGAGGCAGGGGGAAAGCTCAACGAGGATTTCGGCTATACCGAGGTGGACTTCCCGGCGGGGAAAAGCCTGCGGCGCTTCGCCTGCGTGGACTGGCTGCGCGCCTGCGACGGGGTCATCAACTTCTGCAAGCTCAAATCCCACGGCATGATGGGGATGACCGCGGCGGTCAAGAACCTCTACGGCGTGATCCCCGGCACCCACAAAAGCGAATACCACTACCGCTACGAGGACCCCATGCGCTTTGCGGACTTGCTGGTGGACCTGAACGAATACGTAAAGCCCCGCCTCTGCCTCTGCGACGCCGTGGAGATCATGGAGGGCAACGGCCCCACCATGGGCACGCCCCGGCATCTGGGCCTGGTGCTGGCCTGCCGGGACCCCTACCGGCTGGACCGGCTGTGCGCCGCCCTGCTGGGCGTGAAGGAGAAGGAGATCCCCTACCTGGAAGCGGCGAAGCGCCGGGGCCTGCTGGCGGAGGAGGAGCCGGAGATCGGGGCGATGGCCGCCCCCTATGCGCTGGCGGATTTTCGCCGCAGCGGGGCGACGGCCTCCTGGTTCGCCCGCTCGGAGGAGGACCGGGGCCTGCGGAAAATCGCCAAGCAGGGCATGTACGTGCTTTTCCGCTCCCGCCCCACGCCGGGCAGGGACTGCACCGGCTGCGGCAAGTGCGCGCGGGACTGCCCCGCCAAGGCCATCACCATCCGGCATGGCCACGCCAAAATCAAGCGCAGCGCCTGCATCCGCTGCTTCTGCTGCCAGGAATTCTGCCCCACGGGGGCCATGAAGGTACAGCGTTCCCCGGCGGCGAAGCTCACGGGGAGATAATTGTCGCCCCGCAGGCGACCGCCGCAGCTTCCTCATCCTGTATCCTGAGGATAGATTTCAGGATCAAGGGAGGTCTGTTTCATGCTTTACACGGAGATGACGAAAAAGGCGATGAAGCTCTGCTTCGAGGCCCACAAGGAGCAGAAGGACAAATCCGGCATGCCCTACGTCTTCCACCCCTACCATTTGGCGGAGCAGATGGAGGACGAGGACACGACGGTCACGGCGCTGCTCCACGACGTGCTGGAGGATACGCCCCTCACGCTGGACGAGCTGCGCGCCATGGGCTTCCATGCGCGGGTATTGGAGGCACTGGCCCTGATGACCCACGACGAAAGCATCCCTTATATGGACTATGTGGCGAAGCTGTGGACAAATGAGATCGCCAGGGCCGTGAAGCTGGCGGACCTGCGGCACAACAGCGACCTGACGCGCCTGGACACCGTGGACGACAGGGCCCTGCGGCGGGTCGAGAAATACCGGCAGGCCATCGCGCTGCTGGAATAAAACCGTTCTCCCGTCAAAAGAAGACAATCCTTGCGGCTTATTTTCCGCCATGCTCCGTTGTCGGCCTTGGAGGACGACGGTGCGGGGTCCGTCCATCAGCGTCCGGGCGGCTGTTTTCGGATTTCCTCTTTTCGTTTTCCCGGAACTGCGGTATAATACATTAAAAAGATACCGAAAAAGGGGGGACGACCATGCTGCGCCGATGCGCCCTGGAAAACCCGGCCTTTAAGAAGCTGCTGGACATCTGGCTGGACCGGGACGACCGGGTATCGGCCTTCCGGGCCGACGGGGGCAAGGTGGTGGGCTGCCTGGGCTGCGACGTGCCGGAGGAATACCTGCTGGCGGGGGGGCTACTGCCCCTGCGCATCGCCCCGGACCCGGAAAGCGACCTCTCGGCGGCGGACGAAGTCCTGGAGGCCTGCTTCGACCCCATGGTGCGCAGCCAGTTCGACCGCATCCTGCGGCGGGACGGCCCGAAGCCCTGGGATTATCTCGCCGTGTCCAATTCCACGGACGTGCTGGCGCGCCTCTACCTCTATATCCGGGAGCTGCGGCGCACGGAGCCGGACACCCCGGTGCCGGACACGGCTTTCATCGACTGGCTGTTCACCCGGTCCCGGAAATTCCAGCTCTACAACGAAGCGCGAGCGGCGGAATTCCGGAAAAAAGCGGAGGAATGGGCGGGCAGGCCCATCACCGACGAAGATATCCGGGAGGCCATCCGTATATTGAATGGCCAGCGGGCCGCCCTCCGGCGCATCTCCGCCCTGCGTCTGGCGGACGAACCCAGGGTGACGGGCACGGAGGCCCTGGTGATCACCGGGGCGGGCTTCCGCATGGACCGGGGCGAGCACCGGGACCTGGTGAACCAGGTGGCGGACGCCGCGGAACACTGGCCCATCCTCACCGGAGAACGCATCTATTTCAGCGGCACGGAGCAGTACGGGAGCGAAGTCTACGAGGCCCTGGAAATGGACGGGGCGGTGATCGTGGCGGAGGACCAGGACTGCGGCATGCGCTGGTACGAGGGGGACACGGACGAAAACCTGCCCCCGGAGAAGGCGGTCACCCGCCGGTATATGCTCCGCAGCCCCTCCCCCAAAAAGGCCACCGTGGCGGACCGGACGGAGACCCTCTGCCGGGCCGCCCAGGCCGCGAAGGTCCGGGGCGTGGCGGTATGCATGGATATGTTCGAGGAGGCCGCCAGCTGGGACTTCCCGGAGGAAAAGAGGGCCCTGGCGGCCCTGGGCATCCGCGCAGCGGAATACTGCAAGCTGCCCTATCCTCCCGCGAAGGACCCGGAACTCATCGGCCGGCTCCGTGCCTTTGCACAAAGCCTGAAGGGAGGGAAGGCGGATGGCTGAGGAAGCGCGCAGGGCGGTGAAGACCCTGGAAGCGGCCAGGGAATCCGGCGCCTATCAGAAGGAATGGTTCCGTTCCCTCCACGACCGGGTGGCGGCGGGGGAGGATTTCGCCTATCTGAATGCCGACGTGCCCATGGAGATCTTCCGGGCCATGGATATCCCCTTCTGCGTGAACCAGTGGTGGGCGGCCATCTGCTCCGCCAAGCGCATGACCCCCCGCTATGTGAAGCTCCTGGCCGACGCGGGCTATCGGGACGACCTCTGCTCCTATTGCAGCGCGGTGCTGGGGGAGAGCCTGGACCCGGAGGACGGGGAGGTGGGACCCTGGGGCGGCCTGCCCAAGCCCACCATGGCGGTCACCCGCCTCACCTGCGACTGCCAGGGCAAGATTTTCGGCCTCTTCGCCAAAAACTACGGCGCGGAATTATACAGGATGGAAAACACCCTGCCCAGGACCGTGCCGGAAAACTGGTGGGAGCTGGCTTCCGACCGCTGGGAGGAGCTCTACGACCCGGACCGGCTGGACCTGGCGGTGGAGGAGCTGAAGGAGCTCATCGCTTGGCTGGAACGGAAGACCGGGCGGATGTTCGACAACGACCGGCTCCTGGAGGTCATGGCCCTGGTGAACGAGCAGGAGGGCTGGTATCGGAAGACCCGGGACCTGATCGCGGAAGCGCCCAAGGCGCCGGTGACGGTGGTGGACACCATCAACGCCACCATGCAGGCCCAGTGGCAGCGGGGCACAAAATGGGCCGCGGGCCACGCCAAGCGGATGTACGAGGAGATCAAGGCCCTGGCGGACGCGGGCCATGCGGCGGTGCCGGGGGAAAAATACCGGCTCATGTGGCTGGGCCGGGGGCTTTGGCACGATTTCGCCTTCTACCAGAATTTCGAGGAGAAATACGGGGCCGCCTTCGTGTGGAGCATGTATCTGGCCATGGGCGCCGACGCCTATATCCGCAACGGCTTTGAGCGCGACCCCCTGCGGGCCCTGGCCGCCCGGTACATCGGCATGGAGGATTTCCTCCACATGCCCCCCTGGAACAGCGGCTGGTTCGTGCACGAGGCGAAGCGGAACCGCATCGACGGCGTGGTATACATGGCCCCCGCCAACTGCATGCAGGCGGTGGAGGGCTCCAGCTTCATCGTGAAGGCCCTGGAGAAGGCGGGCATCCCCGTCCTTCTGTTCCGGGGGGACCCGGTGGACGACCGGAAATGGAACCGGGAGAACATGACGGAGCTGGTGGGCAGCTTCATTGAGGAAAGGATCATGGCAATACCGCGTTAGTTCCGGTGCGCAGATCGCGCAGCAGAATTTCCGTCAGATTGGCTGAAAATCTGAGGGAATACTTGCTGTATTGTCAAGGATTTTCGGTCAATATGGCGGAATATTATGCAAGCAAGATGCGTGCCATGAACTATCGCGGCATTGCCTAGAGGGAGGGAAGGAAGCATGAGCGGAAAGGGGCCCCTGACGGGAGTGAAGGTCCTGGACATGACCCAATTCGAGGCGGGCACCGTCTGCACGGAGACCCTGGCTTGGATGGGGGCGGAGGTCTGGAAGGTGGAGCGGCCGGTGAAGGGGGAACAGGGCCGGTACAGCTTCGTTTCCCCGGACAAGGACGGCTTCGGCTTCATCCTGCTGAACCTGAACAAGGAATCCATCACCTGCAACGCCAAGACGCCGGAGGGCCTGGCCCTTCTGAAAAAGCTGGCCGCGGAGGCGGACGTATTCGTGGAGAACATGGGCCCCGGCAGCGTGGAGCGCCTGGGCCTGGGTTACGAGGTATTGAAGGAAATTAACCCCCGGCTCATCTATACCCAGATGAAGGGCTTCGGCATGGACGGCCCCTTCGCGGACTACCCCGCCTTCGCCCCCATCGGCCAGTCCACCGGCGGCGTGCCCGCCATGACCGGCTTCCCCGACGGCATCCCCTGCCAGCCGGGAGTGAACGTGGGGGATTCGGGCATGGGCTATATGACCGCCATGAGCATCTGCGCCGCCCTGTTCCAGCGGGAACACACAGGCCTGGGCCAGCGCATCGAGGTGGACATGCAGGATACCTGCGTCTGCTTCGGCCGGGCCAACTGGGAGCCCTACTACTTCGCCGGGGGCAAGGTGCCCCTGCGGGCGGGCAACGGCATGCCCATGGAGAACGTGGCCCCGGCGGGGATGTATCCCTGCAAGCCCTTCGGCTACAACGACTATGTGCATATCTACTGCTCCCGGCACCCCGGCAGCACCCAATTCGAGCGCCTGGCGAAGATCATCGGCCACGAGGAGCTGCTGACCGACCCCCGGATGAAGACCCCCCAGGAGCGCTATCTGGTTCGGGAGGAGCTGGACGCCCTCATCGCGGCGTGGACCGGGCAGCACACGAAATACGAGGCCATGGACATCCTGTGCAAGGCGGACATCCCCGCCGGCGCGGTGCTGGACATGGACGACCTGACAAAGGACCCCTATCTCCGCAGCCGGGGCACCATGGTGGAGATCGACCATCCGGAGCGGGGAAAGATCGTGGTGCCGGGCTTCGCCCCCAAGATGAGCGGCAACGACCTGGAGTATGAATGCTCTCCCCGGCTGGGGGAGCACAACGGCAAGGTCTACGGGGAGCTCCTGGGCCTCACGGAGGAGGAAATGGAAGCCCTGAAGGCAAAAGGCGTCATCTGAGCAAGGAAACAAATAGAAAATTTGAATTTATAGAAAGGAAACTGAATCATGGACAACGAAAAATTCGACCTGCGGAAAGCACAGGAGGCTCTGGCGGAGAAGACCTACGTCCTGACCGAAGAGGAAAAGAAAAAGAGCAAATTCGGCAAGCTGGTCTTTGAATTCCCCCAGGAGCGGAACGAAGTGGTGGCCGAGGGCGACCCGGAGGATTTCGTGGTGAAGCCCCAGGCCTATTTCCGCGGCGCCAGCCAGATCCCCGGAAGCGAATTCAACCAGAGCTACCAGATCTTCGTCAAACCCTTCTTCCTGGACCGGGTGCAGCACCGCCATGTGAAGGATGAGTTCCTGGTGTTCCTGGGCGCTTCCTTCCCCAACGTCTTCGATTTCGACGCCAAGATCGAATTCACCCTGGGCAAGGGCGACGAAGCGGAGACCTACGTCATCACCAAGCCCACCATCATCCGCATCCCCGCCGGGGTGTACCACTGCCCCCTGAACTTCAAGGAGGTCAACAAGCCGGTGCTCTTCCTGGCCACCCTGTTCACCCCCATGTTCGGCGGCGTGTACGACATGCCCAATGGCAAGACCATGGAGATGTACTACAACGGCCCCGTGCCCTGCAAGTACAATCCCGACAAGAAGTGCGATTCCTGCGGCAAGTGCCTCCAGGAGAGCTGGGAGAACAACTGATTTGCGTCCATATCGGGCGGGCTGTCTTTCGGCCCGCCCGACCCTTCTATTTACCGGAAAGGAGCCCGTATGCAGGAAAAATACGAGAAGCTGTTTTATGAATTCGTGCCCCAGGAGACCCACTGGGGCAGCTGGTGCCACTCTCCCCAGGCCTATTTCCGGGGCGAGCAGGACATGCCCGGCGCCACGCTGAACGTGGGCTTCCAGGTTTTCAAGGAGCCCCACCGGCTGGAAAACGAGCCCCACTTCCACCGGGAGGACGAATACCTCATCTTCCTGGGGGCCAAGCTGCCCGACGTGTTCGCCTCCTGGGACGCGGAGGTGCATTTCTATCTGGGCAAGTCCCTGGACGCCATGGAGAAGATCGTCATCACCGAGCCCACCATCATCCACGTCCCCAGGGGCTGGTGGCACTGCCCCCTGGACTTCAAGCGGGTGGAGAAACCCATCTTCTTCCAGGCCGCCCTCCAGTCCGGGCGCTTCGGCGGCGTCCGGTATATCCAGCGGGAGGACGGGGAAAGGGAGCTCCTGTACACCGGCGACGAGCTGCAGCTCTGCCGCCTGGATCCCAAGAAGGAATGTAATTACTGCGGCTACTGCCACGCCCACCCAGAAAAGCTGCCCCCCAGGAAGTATACCTTCGTGCCCTGGACCGTGGTGAACGAGGACGGGGTGGAGAGCTATTCCGACGCCGGGGCCTACGACCCGGAGAAGGCCCCCTCCTCCCTGGACTGCGTCATCACCCCCGAATATAAATCCAAGCCCTACTCCGACGCCACAGCCCTGAAGGCCCCCAAGCCCGCCCTCAGCGAGGAGGTGAGGAAAAACGTGCTGGCCGTGCCCAAGGAAAAGACCAGCTGGGGCGCCTGGTGCCCCTCTCCCCAGGCCTATTTCCGGGGGGAAACCTATATGGAAGGGGCCACCTACCACGTGGGCTTCCAGGTCTTCACCGCCGCCAACGACATGGAGGACACCCACATCCACCAGGGCGCCGACGAGTACATCTTCTTCATGGGCGCCGACCCCATGAACATCTTCGACTTCGACGCGGAGATCGAAATGCGCTTCGGCGACGATCCGGAGCATATGGAATCCAAGATCATCACCAAGCCCACGGTGGTGCGCGTCCCGGCCAACGTGTGGCACTGCCCCATCCTCTTCCGGAAGATGAAGAAGCCCCTGGTCTTCCAGGCGGCTTTCATGTCCGGCACCTGGGGCACCATCAACAAGGTGCCCGACAACGTGACGATCTCGGGGCCCGACAAGGATAATCCCCGCTACGGCAGGATCGGCTACATGTACAGCGGCGACAACGTGCGCATGTGCCGCTATAACCCCCAGAAACGCTGCAACATCTGCGGCAAGTGCTTCCCCAAGAGGGAGATCAAGGAAGACTGAGCCGCAGCCAATACCGAAACGGGAGGTAACGAACATGGCAGAAGAAAAGAAATTCGCCCCCCTGGTCCACGAGATGAAGGTGGAGCATACCAATTGGGGCAGCTGGTGCTATTCGCCCCAGCTCTATTTCCGCGGCGAGGAGGAGATCCCCGGCGCCCAGTACAACGCGGGCTGGCAGCTCATCATGGAGCCCATCTGCTGGGAGCGGGAGGCCCACTTCCACCGGGAGGAGGAATACCTGGTCTTCATGAACGGGGACC
>JAEEGK010007486.1_pt1 | contig 26031 bp, 13 predicted proteins | sample 8958771 | NCBI WGS metagenome assembly JAEEGK01 (sample SAMN16246547, study PRJNA631951) | gut metagenome | biome: gut microbiome; feature: rumen; material: SC-attached | host: Bos | place: Iran: Karaj | collected 2018-10 | reverse complement strand
TTCGGCGGTGAATTCAGGCACGTCGAAGCTCACCTTCACATGGCTCTGGGCGGCGAGGTTGTATATCTCATCCGGCTTTATCTCGCTGATGATTCTGATGAGACTCGAGCTGTCGGTCATGTCGCCCCAATGCAGTTCGATGAGGCGTTTGTGGTGCATATCGCGCACCCATTCGTCGAGGTAAAGGTGTTCGATACGACCTGTGTTGAAGCTCGAGCTGCGGCGCAGAACGCCATGCACTTCATAGCCTTTTTCGATCAAAAATTCGGCCAGAAACGAGCCGTCTTGTCCAGTGATACCGGTGATTAGTGCTACTTTTGACATATAAATTTCAGTTTAAACCAATTGCAAAGATACAAAAAAAGGACATCAAAAAACATTTTTGACATCCTTTTTATTCTAAAAATAAACCCGTTGAGTATTTTTACATCTTCTGATCCAAATTTTTGCCCTTCTCTTCGTGCTCAAAACTCGGGATAAACTCTTTGATGGCCTCCACCACCTGAGCCTTCGTGAAATCGTTTTTTGCAAAAATGTGTTCCAGCTTCTCGAAAAACGCGTTCACTTCATCCATTTTATGACGGGAGGTCTGCTCAACCACGCCCAATGCCTTGAAACGCTGCATGTAGAGCTTCTCGCCTGGGACATAGAACTCCTCGTATGCCTTCTCGCCTGTAGTGTCGGAGGCAAAGTACCGTACGGGATATTTCAGTTTAGAGTTGAGAGTTGAGAGTTTAGAGTCAGTGGTAAGTTCAGAGTCTTTAAGTTGAGAGGCTTTAAGGACGGCTTCGGCATCGGTAGTGCAGAGGTCTTTCTCAAATCCTTCGGCCTTTACAAACTCATCGCAGATGGCCGAGAAGGTGAGCATCTGGTCTTCGCCAAGTTTCGGGAAGAATACCTCGCCGCCGTTGCCAAGGATGCATGCCAGCATACAAATCTGGCCAGACTCCTCGGGCGATACGAAGTAACGCTTCACGTCGGATGGTGCTGCAAGAGGCTGTCTCTTCTGCAATCGGTGAATCCAGCCGTCAGGCAGCGAGCCATTACTGAAAGCCACATTTGCAAAGCGGGCCGTCGTAACTTTGAAGTACTTGTTATAGGCCATCACCAAGTCTTCCATGATGCGCTTCGAGGCACCCATGATATTCACTGGGTTGGCTGCTTTATCCGTTGAAACACAGAAGAAATGCTTCGGAGGATAGACCGTCAGCAAATCCATCAGCTTCTTGGCCTTAATGTCGTTGTTCTCTATCAAAGCTTGGACGCTATATCTATCTTTTTCCGAACGGACATGCTTATGGGCTGAGAAGTTGGCCACAATATCAAAGCCCTTCTCCTCACGGAAGATGCGTTCAAAAATCGGGTCAGCAAAATTAAGCGTGTAGCAGCGGAACTCGTCCGGCACATACAGGCCGTTGGTCGAGCGCACGTCGCGCACCAGTTCTGCCAGCCCGTTCTCATTCAGGTCGACCACCACTATTGATGCCGGCTCAAAGCGCAGCACCGCCTTGATGAAGCTGGAGCCAATGGAGCCAGCACCACCAATCACGCAAACCTTCTTCCCTTTGATCTCAGCGGTCAGTTTCTCTGCATTCGCCTTTATATCTGCCTCAAACATGCTGACCGGACGAAACGTCACCGAGTCAGCAATAAACTTATCTAAATTGAACATATATTGAATAAAGCAGCAATGTCAATTTGTTTAATTGTTAATTGTTAATCCTATCGGATTGAAAATCGGATAGACACCTATTTCCTGAATCGGAATGTGGCTGAAAGCCTCTTTACGATTCCAAGTTTACTTAACAATGCCTTTTTCCAAATATTCCGCCAAATTGGTTCTAACTTTGGCGGCGGCACCTTCGGAAGCAACCTTGGCGATGTCATGCTCAACCATGAGCTTGACGAGCTGCTCAAACGAAGTTTTGGCTGGGTTCCAACCAAGTTTGGCTTTAGCCTTGGTGGGATCGCCCCACAGATTTACAACGTCCGTAGGACGGTAGAAGTCCTCAGAAACCCTTACGACGATGTCGCCGGATTTCAGCTTACCGCTTACCCCTTCGATAGGCTCAGGGACCGATACTACAATACCTACCTCATTAATCCCCTCGCCCTTGAATTCGAGTTCTATTCCCGCATGGCGGAAGGCGAGCTGGGTGAACTCGCGCACGGAGTGCTGCACGCCGGTGGCGATGACAAAGTCCTCGGGACGGTCGTTCTGCAGGATGAGCCACATGCACTCAACATAGTCGCGGGCATAGCCCCAGTCGCGCAAGGAGTCCAGATTGCCCAGGTAGAGGCACTGCTGCAGGCCCTGGCGGATGCGGGCGGCGGCAAGGGTGATCTTGCGGGTGACGAAGGTCTCGCCGCGGCGCTCGCTCTCGTGGTTGAACAGGATGCCGCTACAGCAGAACATGCCGTAGGCCTCGCGGTACTCCTTGACAATCCAGTAGCCGTAGAGCTTGGCCACGGCATAGGGCGAATAGGGGTGGAAGGGGGTGTTCTCGTTCTGGGGCACCTCTTCCACCTTGCCGTAGAGCTCGGAGGTGCTGGCCTGGTAGATGCGGCAGGAGTGCTCCAGATGGCAGGCGCGCACGGCCTCGAGGACGCGCAGGACGCCGGTGGCATCGACATCGGCGGTGAACTCGGGCGAGTCGAAGCTGACCTGCACATGGCTCTGTGCGGCCAGGTTGTAGATCTCGTCGGGACGCACCTTGTCGACCACCTTCACGATGGACATGGAGTCGCCCAGGTCGGCATAGTGGAGGTGGAAGTGGGGCTTGCCCTCGAGGTGGGCAATGCGCTCGCGGAAATCGACGCTGGAGCGTCTTATAATACCATGTACTTCATATCCTTTTTCCAAGAGGAATTCAGAGAGGTATGAACCGTCTTGTCCAGTCACACCCGTAATCAAAGCTTTCTTCATATTCTTATCTTATTATTAATTGCTAAAACATCTATTTTAAATTGCGAAACCATGCATAAAACACGAAATCTTCGAAAACTCTTCTATGCAGATGACAGTTCTGTCCAGAACTGCTTTGTTGTTAACAAAGGTTGATTTCATTTGGAAGTGTTTATGAGAACGAGTTTTCAATACACTTCAAAATAATATCAACTATTCATCTACATATAATTTTAGTCATTTTTGTTATTTTCGTTTATTTCGGAATTCTTTATAAAACTCATCATCTGTAAAAGCTACCTATTCATTTTGGCTCTTTTTTATTCTTTCGCAGATTTTCGCAATCTAAACAATTATTTATTCCCTCACATTACTATTCAATACCCTAACGGGTTCCATATACAATTCGTTGAAATTGACCAGCAATCCCAGCTTATAGTCTGTGATTGTTAGATAATTGCGGACCTGAGCCTTGTGAACGTCTGTAAGCTCGCTCACAGCCTTCAGTTCCACTATTATCTTATCATAGCATACAAAGTCTGCTATGTACTGGGCATCCAACTTCTTGTCTCTGTAATATACGTCAAACCGTTTTTCGCGTTCGAAAGGAATGTTTCGGTATTTTAGTTCAATGGCCAAAGCCTCTTGATATACCTTTTCGAGAAGTCCAACACCAAGGCGCTTATGCACCTCGAAAATCGCTCCCACAATCTTTGCTGACTCCTCTTTAAATAGTATATTATTCATATTCCGAACTCCTTTTTTATATTCCGAACGTATCCGAAAAACTCGAAATTCACGAAAACTTGTTTTTACAGATGACAATCTTGTCAAGATTGCTTTGCTAGAGCAAAGGTTGATATTGTTTTGAAGCACTCTGAAAGCAAGCTTTTAAGATGCTTCCTATCAATCTCAACTCATCATCTGTGAGAAAACCTTCCTATTTGTTTTTGTCCTTTTTGTTATTTTAGTACTTTTCGCAATCCAAAACTAGCGTTCAGCACGCATGGGGTTATTGTAATGATTCCTTGTACCAGTCGAAGAGCTTCTGGACGCCTTGTTCGATTTCGACTTTATGAGTCCAACCTAGGGAGTGGAGCTTGGTGACGTCGATGAGCTTGCGCATGGTGCCATCGGGCTTGGTGGCATCGAAGGCGACCTGGCCCTGGAAGCCTACGGCCTTGACAACCAGTTCTGACAGTTCACGGATAGTCAACTCCTTGCCGGTGCCCACGTTGATATGGCAGTTGCGGATCTCGCCCAGGCTGGGGATGTAGCCGCCACGACCGGTGGAGTGGTTGCGGTCCACTACCCCATCGGCAGCCACACCATAGTGAACGCTGGAGTACTTCTCGATGCCTATGATGTCCTTGAAATCTACGTTCAGGAGCACGTGTACGGAGGCATCGGCCATGTCCTCGCTCCAAAGGAACTCGCGAAGCGGCTTGCCCGTTCCCCAGAGCGTCACTTTGTTGTCCTCAATGCCGTACCATGCCAGAATCTTACGGATGAGGGCCTCATCGCTCTTGCCGTCGATGACATAGCGCACCTGCTGGCCGTCTTCCTTGATATTGGCGCCCACAGGACGGATGTCGAGGTCGCGACGGATCTTGTCCCATGCGCCATCATGAATCAGCTTCGCCAGATAGACCTTGCGCATCATGGCGGGCATGACGTGGGAGTTCTCCAGGTGGAAGTTGTCATTAGGGCCATACAGGTTCGTGGGCATGACGGCTATGTAGTTGGTGCCGTACTGCAGGTTGTAACTCTCACACATCTTCAAACCTGCAATCTTTGCTATAGCATACTCCTCGTTGGTGTACTCCAGCGGGCTGGTGAGCAGGCAGTCCTCTTTCATAGGCTGGGGTGCGTTCTTGGGGTAAATGCAAGTGGAGCCTAGAAAGAGCAGCTTTTTTACTCCGTGGGCGTAGGCCTCGGAGATGACGTTACACTGAATCTTCATGTTCATCATGATGAAGTCGGCACGGTAAAGCATATTGGCCATGATACCGCCCACGAAGGCAGCTGCCAGCACCACCGCATCAGGACGCTCTTCATCGAAGAACTTCTTCACTGCCACCTGATCCGTCAAGTCCAGTTCCTTATGACTGCGCCCAACTAGGTTATTGTAACCTCGCTGTTTGAGATTGTTCCAAATAGCAGAGCCCACAAGTCCATTGTGTCCTGCTACATAAATTTTTGAATTCTTATCTAACATTTTGTTGTTATTGTCGTTTATCGTTTTTTTTCTCTTGCGGTTTCGTCGCTATTGAAATCCAGCCTCTTGACTTTCGTCGAGCTGGCTCCCGCTTGTCGAAGCACTTTGCAAAGCATCAACGTCACCGCTTATCAAAGCCTCCTTTTTCTTTCTTGACCAACCGTGAAGTTGCCTTTCACTAGGAAAACTGCCGGTGGGGCTGGGGTTATTCCCTCCGCTATTCGCTGAGGGAATAAATTTTAATCCCTCACCAGGGGTACAAGTTGTACCCTACCTGAAATATTCCCTCAATCTTCTATCTGCGGGACATCATCTACCGGAGGCAGGTAGTCAGCAGCCTTGGCCGGTGAGATAACGGAGTGCCCAAGTTGTGACTCCAGCTTGTCGCGAGCAGCCTTTGCCACGCTACCACCCTTCTTTGCTATCTTGGCGCTCTGGGTAAAGCCCTTGGGGCTTTGCTCGCGCGACAGGTCGGTAGCGGCACTCTCGGCCAGCATGTTCAGGATGAGCTCCGTGTTGGTCATGTTATCGCGAAGGCTCTCCTTCTTCAGCCCCTTGAACTGCTTGTACTGGCGAGTGGTCTTACCACTCCACTCCTTCGTGATGATGTCGGTCAACGAAGCATATTGCTGTCCCTGCTTAACGCCAGCACGTTGACTATGTCTTCCTCTGTCGCGACTCGGGATAGCTCAAGCTGCAGCTTGGCTCTCCTCTCGCTGCTCCATCGGTTCCCACTCGTCGGTCAGTCCCTTACGCACCTCGATGCTCTTAATGCGGTTGTTGATCCAACTCTCGCTGTAACCCAACCGACGCCAATCGGCAATGGCCTGGTTTATCGACAGCTCCGGATCCTGAATCTGCTCCAACCGTTGAGCCGCCACCTCGGCCATCCAACGCTTGAACGGTTCTGCCTTCTTGGAGGGGATAGACTGAATGATTCGGAAAAGCTGTTCGGCATTAGCCACATCGGTAGAGCGCATCTTGCCATCAGGGGCAAGCATTTTCAAAGCGTGACAATTTGTCACGGTTTCATTCCCTTCCTCGCTAAGCCGCTGCTTTAGTTTGCGCCAATATGCTTGAGGATTGGTGCTTTCCGTCAATACGGCACACACGTCCACGATAGAGAAGTACCACTTCTCCTCCTGGTCGTCCCATGCGGTACGGACCTTTTTATTCTCGAATATCTGTATTTGTTGCTTCTTCGTCATTTTTTCAATTTGGTTTCTCTATGGTCGAGTATTTGAACTTTGCTCGAGCCTGCTCCCGCTCGGAAAAGCTGATGCGAGCATCGCTGGCCCCCGTCGTGAGTGGGGACTCACTCCCCTTTGTGAGGCCGCAGCCACATTCAGTGGCTACTCTGAAGACCTCAGTCGCCTCTCGCTTACTCGCAGCCTTCGACCTTAGAACTTATTTGTGGTCAAAATTTTTTACCGCAATCATGTTTGAAATCAAAAATTTTGATATCAAAACTGTTTTGATCAATGTTGCTTTAAAAACAGGGGACAGGCCTTTGGTTGAAGTTAGAATGTTAAAACGTTAAAACATTGAGCTGCGGTCGAGACTAGAAGTTGATAGTCTCTTCATCGAGCCAGGCGGTTTCGACCTGGAACGTACCACCTACGGCATCATTGGTGTACATCCTACCACTGAGCTTGGTCACGCGGTTACGCTTGAACGGGACGTTAGTGACCGTCTTGCTGAACAAGACATCACCGTCAGCGTTCAGCGTCTCAATGGTCACATCAATGTCTTGCTCATCAGTGGCGAGGAACAAGCACGTGCTCGAGGTGGAGGTGTTACCCACGGCAGCACTGCTGCCTACGGTATTGACAAGGCCTGTATTGGTAAGAGCAAATCCCGTAGTGGGGTTGAAATCCTTGCCACCAACAGAGAGCGTCATGCGGACATTTTTGACATCAGAGACCTTACCATCGGTAGAAGCCACCGTCAGCATTGACACGATACGATTCAGTGTCGCACTGATATCGACCGCATTGGTGCTGCTGATAGTGACAGGTTGCGTGTACGCAAAGGTCTCTCTGGCGCGAGTGCTAAACGTAGCCTCTGTAGGACTGGTGAGCGTCAGCACACTATTCTCGTTGGTGTAGTACGCCAATGCCACCATGGTGTAGCTGCCCATGGGAAGTGAGCATTCAAACTCGCCGAAATCGGCATCCTCTTTCGCCTGAGTACTCTTATACGCCTCAGTGCCGTCGGCTTTATAGAACGCCAGGGTTACGGCATTCACGTCGTTGTAGTCAGCTACATCCTGGGCCGCACGTGTTCCGGAGAAGTCCTCCTGACTGACATTGAAGCCATTGACATGCACACAGACACGTGCAAATGTATTGTTTTCTACTTGATCATTAATCTCGGGTTCATTGCTGCAAGCAGCAAACAGCAGGGCAATGCCTGCAAAGAATATATTTGTATGTTTCATATTTCTTTATCTTTTTTTCACTAATAACAGGCGCTGTCCCCTGCAATAGTGGAATGGTATAGATAATACAGAAATATGAATAGCAGCCCTTAGAAGGCTGAATAGTTGGTAGCGCTAATCAGACCTTTACCTTTATGACAACTTTCTTGACCATGACGGGGGCGGTGACACTCAACTGAGGCATGTGCCCGTCCTGGGGATAGAGAATGGCGAAGTAGCCATTGCCCATCAGAAGTTCCTGAGGTCTGACATTAGCTTCTTCATAGAAGGCTGCGTCTATATCTTGGTTATATGCTTTAGTTTCTTTCAGATATTCCAGGGGGAGGCTGTTGATCTTCTCCTCTCCGGTGATGAGATACTGGATATCTATATACTGCCGGTGTGCCTCGTAGCCGTTCTGGTTCTGAGGCTTGGTCTCGTATTCCGAGACGATGGCCTTCACCCTGGGAGTGATTTGGTAGATGCCGGGGGCGGTATCAGGGGTGGCGTTCTGGAGGAACTTCAGACCCTGGTGAATGTCTTCGGAAAGACCGGCATAGGTTTGTATGTTGTTTAGACTATCGTAGACCATTTAGTGGTTAGCGGTTAGCGAATTGTTTAGGGGCAAGGGGCGAGGGGCAAGAGGATTGTTCAATGGGAAGGAAAAATGGAAGTAAAAATGGAAGTTAATTCGCTCCGCTCATGGAAGTTAAAGTGGACAATACTATAAGGCAGACAGAAGCCAAAACTATCGTCCTGCGCAAAGCGCATAACTTCCTATTTAACTTCCCTTTTAACTCCATCTTATAACTCCCGAAACTTCAATTAACTATCAACTCTAAACTTTAAAAGCTGCCTCTAAACTCTAAACTATCAACTCTACACTTTCCCTCCCCCTAGAGAGGGGAGGGTGTCAGGCTAGTCGCGCTTGAAGATGTCGCGGGTGTAGACTTTGTCCTGGACATCATCCAGGGCGGCATCATAGCGGTTGGCAATGATGGCGTGAGACTGGGCCTTGAACTCATCCAGATTATTGACCACACGGCTACCGAAGAAGGTGGTGCCATCCTCGAGGGTGGGTTCATAGATGATGACCTTGGCACCCTTGGCCTTGACACGCTTCATGACACCCTGGATGGATGATTGGCGGAAGTTATCTGAGTTGGACTTCATGGTCAGGCGATAGACACCAATCACGCACTCCTTCTCGGCAGAAGCATCGAAGTCACCACGGTTGAAGTAGTCGTAATAGCCAGCCTTCTTGAGCACCTGATCAGCAATGAAGTCCTTGCGGGTGCGGTTGCTCTCGACAATAGCGGACATCATATTCTGAGGCACCTGGGCATAGTTGGCCAAGAGCTGCTTGGTATCCTTAGGCAGACAGTAGCCACCGTACCCGAAGCTGGGGTTGTTATAGTGCGTACCGATACGGGGGTCGAGGCAGACACCATCTATGATAGCCTGGGTATCGAGACCCTTCATCTCAGCATAAGTATCCAATTCATTGAAGTATGACACACGGAGTGCCAAGTAAGTATTGGCGAAGAGTTTCACGGCTTCAGCTTCTGTACTTCCCATGAAAAGAACGGGGATGTTCTTTTCATTGAACATTGAACATTGACCATTGACCATTGAAGAGCCATTGACCATTGAACATTGACCATTGACCATTGAAGAGCCATTGAACATTGGCTGTTGGCCATTGGCTAATGGGGAATTGGGGGCGGGGCCTATGGCACCATCGGCGATGAGATGAGCGAAGATGTGGGCGGGGGCTTCGAGGGTGGGGTCGTCATAGCCCACGATGATACGGGAGGGATAGAGATTATCATAGAGCGCCTTGGATTCGCGGAGGAATTCAGGAGCAAAGATAATCTTGGGGGTGACAACCTTGAAGGAGCCGTCTGCCTGACGCTCACGGTAGCTGTACTTCTCGCGCACTGAGACCGTGTAACCCACGGGAATGGTGCTCTTGATAACCATTACGGCATCGGGGTTCACGCTTAATACCAAGTCAATGACATCCTCGATATGATGGGTGTCGAAGAAGTTCTTGACAGAGTCATAGTTGGTGGGGGCAGCGATGACAACAAAGTCAGCATCCTTGTAGGCTGCCTTACCATCGAGCGTAGCAACGAGGTCCAAGTCCTTCTCCTTCAAGTACTTCTCGATATACTCATCCTGGATGGGGGAGATCCTGTTGTTGATCTTCTCAACCTTCTCGGGGATGACATCCACTGCCACTACCTGATTGTTCTGGGCCAGGAGGGTAGCTATGGACAGTCCCACATATCCTGTTCCTGCAACTGCAATTTTGCTCATATATATATTTTGATTTACTGTTTGATGTTACTATTATTTTGAATTAAGAATTAAGAGAGAAGAAAGAAGAATTTATGTCTCACACAGATCCCACGGATCTCACAGATTATATATTTCACGCAGAACAGTTGGAGCAGTGAGAGGAGAGTGATGCTCGCATCAACTATCCCGAGTCGTGACAACGGAAGACGATAGTCATATCGCAGAAATTCGCAGAAAGTTTCTTAACAAAAACCACGAAAACACTTCTGCTCAGGTTGAGGCTACGCCTCTGATGTCGTCTCTGTGTTCTTTTCCTTGTAAGCGAGCTTTCAGATAAAAGCTCACAGAAACACCATCAATCTCTATGAGATTTCAACCAGACCAAAAGAAAAACCCCGCTTCGCTCAAAAACCGTTCCTCCCACTGGAGGAATAAATGGTTGGTGAGGTCCCTTTAAAAGAGAAATCATATCTTAACCGCAATGCGGAAAAAAAGGTTAGAGGTATACTGTTTACGGTTTATGGTTTACGAAAATAACGGTCAATGGTCAATGGTCAATGGTCAATGAGAACTAATGGGGCAAGAGGTTAGGGGCAAGAGGATTGTTATACACGTGAACCCATAATCTCTAAAACCTCTTAAGCTATTTGAACTCTTAAACTATTGAACTCTTGAACTTTAGCCGTTGGCTGTTGTCAGAACGTCAGGTGGGTTTCACCAGACCATTCTGTGTTGATAGTGATATTGATATTTGCTGAGCCTGCATTACCACCGAAGCAATCGCCCGAGAGAGTAGTGATGTGATTCTGCTGCATGGGGACCTCCGGGAAGGTATGCTCGTAGAGCACATTGTCCTTGCTGTTATAGACGGTTACCGTGAGACGGAGGGTAGCCTCGGCTTCATGCAGGAAGGTGTACAGATCAAACTGCTTCTGACCCGATGACAAATCAAAGGTCACATCCTGCTTGCTTTTGACACATCCCAGACCGGTCTTGGCATCGAAGGCACCGGAACCGCCTGTATAGTAGAACCTGATCTTAGAGGCATCAGCAGGATAGCTGTCGGTTATCACAAACCGACAAAGGGAAACGTTGCGGTTGAGCGTCAGATCCAGATTCACGGGTTCTGCTCCTATTGTAAACTCCTTCCTACTGAAGAAAGTATCCGTGTAGCCTGTGGCATTGGTGAACTGTATCTTGGCAGGATTGGTCATGGTGGGATTGCCTTTGCTGCTATGCCCTACTACCACCAGTTGGTAGTCACCCTCCTCGAGCTGGAACACTGCCTTGCCGAAATCGGCTTCAGCAGAAGTCTGGTTGATCTGCTTGACACGGGAGCCGTCCATTGTATAGACGGCAAAGTTGAGACGCGTAAAAGCATCTGTGAGTGCAGAGCGGGACAAATCAGAGAAAGGTGTCTGTTCTATCTGGAACACATTGACCCTGAGATTGCCCCTGGGTTCCTCATCATCTATGATGGTGGGGTTCTCGCAACCTATGAACAAGGTTAGGAGGGTTAGAAGGAGGAATTTATATTTCATTGTTCAATGGTTAGCAGCGGATCTGCTTGGCTATAGACAGGAAACGACGGATAGCAAGGGAGCAATCGGGATGGTTCTGACGCCATACCTTGGCTGCTTTGCGGAGTTCGGGGTTGTGAGTGACTATGAATTGTGCTGTTACGAGGTAACAGGACAATTCTGATTGAACATTGAACATTGACCATTGACCATTATCTTCCCCTTCATTGGCTGTTGAATTCCCTTCGTCCTTTGGACATTGGGAATTGAGAACTAACTCTTCTCGTAGTTGTTGGACTTCTTGGAGGCGACGGGATGTCTCCTCTTTGTTGCCCATGAGATAGGCACAGATGAGCATGAGGGCAGCAAACTTGGCTTGATTCTCGGGATTATCCTCGAATATGATATCTGAATACTGGTAGAGGAACTTGAGCTGCTTGTGGTCCTCCTTGTTCAGGGCCTTGGTGCCTTTCTTGCCATGGAGGTGGCAGAGAAGCTCGATGAGCTCGTCCTCGAAATGCCCGATAACGGGGTCCTGCAATAGCTGTTGCGTTTCGGGGGCATTCAGTCTGACATCTGTAATATTAACACCTGGGACAGCAATGCACATCTTGTCTTGGAACATAGAGAGCTGAATGGTAAGGAGAATCTGTCCCTCACGTTCACGTATCTGCGTAACCTTGCCCTCACTACCTGCCATGGGGCCACTGACAACAGTGACCTCATCGCCCTCGTGGACATCGCTGGAGGGTTCGCCATTGACAATCTGGAAGTCGTAACGCTTAAGGACTGTCTTGAACCGCTCCATCTCTACGTCAGAGATTTCTATGGGAGAGCCTTTCTCGTCCTTATAGACATACAGTCTGTTGCGTAGCACCTTTGCCCATGGTGCATCCAGAATACTGAGGATCTGCTCCTTGGTAACCTGTATGAAGATAAAGTGGTGAAGGTCGTTGCGCAAGGCTCGCTCATCCAACATGGCATCGTAGGGTTTGTAGTCGTCAGTATCCGAAGCATCCCGCATGAGGGGCTTCTGCTTCAGATCTTTGAAAGGAATGAAATGCTCAAATGGCGGTAACGGATAAGATTCGCCCTCGGAGGCATTGTACACCTGCCGTTTGCCACTGAAAATCTCACCTATAAGGTCGGAATCAGCATGACGGAGAATACACCAGCGCTTTAATTTATCCATTGAACATTGAACATTGAACATTGAAACTTCGTTTCGAGCCTGCTATCGTTCGGCAATAATCAAGCGAGCTTGTTATTGCTCTCATCTCTACACCCTCAACTCTAAACGGTAAACCGTAAACTATCAACTATCAACTCTACACTATCCTCCGGGGAGGAGGACAAACGCTCCGCTATGTCCCTACAGCTGAATTTTTAGCCGGACATCACTACCTTAGTGTAGTTTAATACTTTTACCACTGGCAAACCAGACTATTGCGTAATCCCTTGTGAATCTATCATATAGACCTTCAGTACGGCAGCCCCGTTTCCCTGTCTTTGCAAAATAGTTACTGAAGCAGCTTGCAAAAGCATACAAATACAGACACTATTTGCTTTGCAAAAATATGAATTATAATTCTAAGAACAAAATATTATTGGGAAAAATGCAAATTATGACAAAATATTGCTTATCGGTCTTATCTTTATCAAAAAAATATATTTTATTTTAAATAATGTAAAAAGTGGAGGGGTTAGAGGTTAGAGGTTTATTCATTGACCATTGAACATTGTTTCTCATTGACCATTGACCATTGAACATTGAACATTATTTTCGTAAACCATAAACCGTAAACAATATACCTCTAACCATTTTTTCCGCTCTGCGGTTAAGATACGATTTCTCTTTTAAAGGGACCTCACCAACCATTTATTCCTCCAGTGGGAGGAACGGTTTTTGAGCGAAGCGGGGTTTTTCTTTTGGTCTGGTTGAAATCTCATAGAGATTGATGGTGTTTCTGTGAGCTTTTATCTGGGTGCTTGCACACAAGGAAAAGAACACAGAGACGACATCAGAGGCGTAGCCTCAACCAGAGCAAAAGGGTTTTCCCGGTTTTTGTTAAATTTATCTGTGAGATCTGTGGGATCTGTGTGAGAATAAAAGCCCCACTCCCGTTTAGCAAGAGGGTTGGGGAGAGGGGCCGTTTTTTCGTTTATTTCGTGTCTTTAGATGTTTACTTCAGATGCTTTCTGCCGTCCTTAATGTACACTCCGTTCTTTAGGCCATTGACCATTGAACATTGACCATTGACCGTTGAGGATGGACCATTGACCATTCGACCGCTCAGGTCGTAGACACCTTTGGAATTGAGAATTGAGAATTGAGAATTGAGAATTGGCTGTGGGGGTCTTATTCCGGTGGGGTCTTCGGGGGTGAGGGGTTCTATGGTGACGCCCTCGAGCTTGAAGGCGTTGATGCCAAAGCTGGATTGGCCGGTCAGGTTGACTATGATGCCCAAGGAGACATCGGTCTCTTCTGTCAGGGTGAAGCTGACGGTACCATCCATAAGCTTGCACCAAGCGAGGGCTTTCTCCTCGCATTCCGCATCACTGACCATCTTCTTGCCCTCACAGACTACCAGACGGCTGGTCTGCATATCATCCACATCACCAGGGGTGATACTGAAACGATACTTGCCAGCTGGAAGGGTGACCGCCTGCCACAGACGGTAATCGAGAAGAGGTGTGGCAAAGCCGCTCCACTGTGTCTCGAACTGGATATCGCTATGGTGCGAGGTATCTATATGTGCACCTGTGGTGATGTTACCAGAGACTATGGCATTGGCATCCTGCCACTTAGAACGACTGGTCTTCATGGCCAGTTTCAGGAAACGGCTGCTATTGTTGGGGTTCACTGTACCGGTGGCCGTGATATAGGGATTCTTGTAGTTAGTAAGGTACTTGGCAGAGATATCCCCACGCATCAGTGCCCCTGTATCGAGGGTAAAGACACCCAAGGCTGAGTTCCAGGCATCACCATCCGGACCAAAGCCTATGCGCTGGGCATTACAGCCCGATGAGGTACGGTCCAGGACATCACCACCATTCTGGTTGAAATCATAATACAGCAACAGGTTATCTGAGGTCTGCGCCTCCTGCACATCAGCAATATGCTGGTTACAATAGGCGTTTATCTTATCCTCCGTAAGGACAGAGCCCCAGAGGCGAGCCTCATCGATCTGTCCCTTGAAGCCGTCCTGACCCATAGTAATGGTTCCCAGTGCTGGCATACGGGTTGCCAATTTGGTAGAGGACGTGTTAATGAGCAAGCCATCGCGATAGAACTTGACAGTACCCAGGTTGTAGGTCATGGCATAATGGTGCCATTCGCCCGTGATGATGAAGCCCTCTGCTGACTGTGCCGTCTTAGTTCCTAATGTAATGCTGAGCATGCCCTTGCTATCCACAGATGTAGAAAAACTACCCTGCGAAGAGGTAAGGCTGACACTACCCTGATACTGCTGCGGTCGCATCCACCAGTCGAGGGTGAGGGTCTTCTGCTCCTCTGTAAAGGGACAGGGAAGCTGCAGGGTTTCCGTACCAGTGAAGTTGAGGCAGGAAACGGGATCGTCATTGCTGACAATCAGGTAGCGCTTGCGGGTAAGGGTGTTATCGCCCAAGGGATTGGTGACATGCAGACTGACATCATAGATACCCGGAGCGGTAGGAACAACATAGGGTGACTGCTCGTCTACCGTCAGGGCACGACAACCATTGTCCAGTTCCCATTGCCAACTGAGGGGCGTGTACCGACTACCGTCTATCAGCTGAACGCCCTCGCCCAACATAATAGCTGTAGAAGAGAGATCGAAACGGGCATCAGGAGCAGACTCACGTACCGTAACCTGCTTGGTGATGCTGTTAGAACCATAGGGATTGGTGACGGTAAGGGTTACAGAGAAGGTCCCGACGGTGGGATAGAGAGCCGTGGCATTGGTACCACTCAGCTGCTCCACCTCAGCCCCAGGCATACTCCACTGATAGGTGCAACCCGTTCCTTCACTACGATTGATGAAGCTGAAGCGGTCACCAGCGGGGAGAGTGTCGGACAGGGCTTGGAAGTCCGCAACCGGACTTTCGCCCTGCTGCACTGTTACTTCTTTGCTTTCTGTCAGCTCGCTGCCATCAGCGTAGGTGGCGGTGCAGGTAACATTGAATTTGCCAGTTGGCAAATTCAATGTTACGAATTGAGAATTGAAAGTTGAGAATTGAAAATTATTTTTAAGTGAAGAATCTTCCTTTAATTGAGAATTGAAAGTTGAGAATTGAAAATTATTTTCCGCACCTGACTCCAATTTTGAATTTTGAATTTTGATATTTGAATTGGGCTCAAGCTCACTTGAGCTTTGCGCCTGCCAGCGCCAGCTGGTGGCGGTGAGGGAGGTATTGGCCTTTAGGCGGAAGGGGATGCCGGCATAGTGGGTGGTCTCTTCCTCTGTGATGGTGAGGATTGGTGTGGGTGCAGTACTGGTGAATGGCGCCTCACTTTCTTCAACCTGCCAAGTGCCTAATTTTTGGAACTTGGCATGCTTGCCACTGACACACTCGCGCAAACGGGTCTCACCATCCACCTGAATGGTCTCCATGGGCAGATATACCAGAAGGTCGGGCTGAAGAGCAGGAGCCGCAATACGGACACGCATATTATTCCTAATCTCGTTCTGTGTACGAGCTGTCCGCCAGACACGTATCTCGTCCAAACCACCTATCCACCACTGGTTGGAGTCGGAAGTCCGACCAAACGGCAGGTCGCCAAAGGCAACCAGCCCCGAGTATGACTTGGAGGTAATAGCCCCCTTCTTAGTACCATTGACATAAAGGGTAAGGATGTTGCCGTTTATGACAATAGCTATGTGATTCCATTTGTTGAGCGTAGAGAAGACGCCAGAGACATTCAGACGGTCTGAACCACTGCTATCCCACCCTACGGAAAGGGTTCCGTTGCCACTGTTATGGAAGAGGAACGTACCCCATCCGGGCCCCACCTGATGGGTATAGCTGACATTCTTGTCGTTACGCATCCAGAACTCTATGGTAGCCTTGCCCAGCATCTCAGAGACAGCATTGGGAATGGTGATGCCGCTCTCGTTGAGAATAACCACCTTGTTATCCCCCTGCTGATATGGCTGCAGGACAACCACATTGGACGGAGCAGACTCCTGACCGTACTTACCTGCCTGATATACCGCCCTGACGGTAAAAGATTCCGAAGCCTCATCAGAAGGCGTGTAATATGTCTGGTTTGCAGGCAATTGCGCCACAAGTGTTGTACCCTCATAGACATGATAGCCTGTAAGGGTAAGACTGGAAGTTTGCGGAGCCGTCCACATCAGCACACCATCCTCTATACCAAGGTTTGTAGGAGGATAAAGCTGTTCGCCCGGTACAACGACACTGATAATGGTTTCCCTGCCATTGTTCTTAATCTCAACGTTCTTGCTGTCGAAAGGAATCTCCACGCCTTCGTTCTCGAACTCGTAGTTGATGATAGAGGCATTGTAGATATGTCCGCTACCTATGGCCCCCGTTTTGGTAGTAACGATGAAGAAGTATTTTAAAGGTTTTGTGCGGTCGAAAGAGGCGGTAAGATCCGTAAGATCATAACCAAACTCCATAGGTTCATAGTGCATACCATCCGTCCAACGGCCCAACATGGGAACCTCGGGAGCAGGATTAGCACCTAAGGTATTTCCTGCATAGCGGAAATGCTCGAAGGGGATGGTCTTCTCCGGTTTAGAGGCATTCAGATTCTGGGCAATACCGGCAGAGAGCAACAACTCGCTACGATGACTATAATCCATCAGCAGTTTGATGGTACGCAAAGGACGGTAATCCTGCCTGATGACAAATGCGCCAGGCGACCACGTCCAAGTATCGTTATTTACGGCAAAGCTATACTTGTAAGGGCAATAGATGAAGCCCTTGTTCTCCCAGCCATCGCCCCATGAGTTGGCGATAATCCAGGCACCCACCTCATCTTCTTCCACCTCGCCAATGATACCGTCGCTATCCAGATCGAACTCTATACGGTCATCATATCCACAGACCGTAAGCGCATGGTTATAGGTATCACCCCATGCCTTGACATACTTCATGCCCACAACACCGGCAGCCTTGTTGGCTGCAGAATTAGGTATAGCAGCCCAAGTACCATAGGCGGCCACACCTATACCAGCCACACCGCCACCATGCATGGTAGCATCACCACTGTGGTTATAGAGCCATTCCTTGAGTTCCTGACGTCCCTCCGGGGTATTGGTGGGCCCCAGACTGAAACTGTAGGCGGTACGATTCCACATGGCACTGAACCACTTGTCGTAGCCCTGCATCCAGCCATAGTCAGGGTCATCATGCGTCTGTGCTCCAAAGAGTCTGCTATAGGTTCGTCCCCCATACGTAGGAACATTAGGGATACCATTGCCCTTGGCCATACCCTCAGTGGTACTGGTCTGATATGCCATCAGCCAAGTAAAATGCGAGGGGTACTGGTTCTCTGGCAGAGAGGCGTCCAAGTCGCGATAGCTGTTTATCTCATGCGTAAACTGGTAGCCTATAGCTGCTGCAGAGCCACAGGAACCGCCATCCTGATTGAAGATGGGCGGAAAGTACTTGTCCTGACCATTATACACATAAGGTGGCAGTTGCGGCTTTGCCTTACGTGCCTTACGACGGGCCACATAATCAGCGGGCTGTGCCTTGGGAGTGACATCGTACTTCAGGTTGGGAAAGACACTACGGTCGATCTTTACTACCTTGCCGTCTGGCAGGGTATAGTCTTCTATCTGGGCGTGGCTGCTCATGGTGTAGGCCACGCAGGCTATGAGGAATAAACCGGAGGTTTTCATTGAACATTTATGTTTTATTGAACATTATATTTTATCTCACGCAGAAATCGCAGAAATTCGCAGATTTATTTGAACAAAAACCAGAAAAACCCTTTTGCTCTGTTTGACTTTGTCTTACGCTGTCACGACTCGGGAAAGCTCAAACAAGTTTGGCTTTTCTCTCGCTGCTCCATCGTTTGAGGTTGCACCTCTGATGTTGTATCTGTGTTCTTTTACTTGTAAGCAAGCTTTCAGATAAAAGCTCACAGAAACACCATCAATCTCTATGAGATTTCAACCAGACCAAAAGAAAAACCCCGCTTCGCTCGAAAACTATCTTTAGTGGCATTAGGCTTTAGTACTTAGACTTTACCATAACATATCTTTCAGATATCAAAGCTCTCGAAAAGCAAAAACATCGCTTCGCTCAAAAACCGTTCCTCCCACAGGAGGATTAAATGGTTGGTGAGGTCCCTCTAAAAGAGAGAATATAGATTAACCGCAGAGCGGAAAAACCACGTTCTAGACGTTAGACCTTAGACATTAGTGCGGCGCAGCCTCAATGGTCAATGGTCAATGGTCAATGAACAAAGCTCTAAACTATCAACTTTAAACTTTCCCTCCCCCTAAGGGGGTCGGGGGTTCCAGAAAAAAAGACCCCACCCCGAGCCTCCTTAGGGAGGGGGAATGGGGAAGGGTCTATTTTTTAATTAAACTACTTAACCAGTACCTTCACTCCGTTGAGGATATACATACCCTTGCCAAGAGCCTTCAGGCTATTGAGGGTAGCATTGGTGCGGAGCAACTTACCATCCATGCTGTAAACAGCACCAGGCTGGCTAATCTTCTGGATAGAAGTAGCAACATTCTTCATGCCGTCTGTAGTATCACCCTCGTTGTTGAGACAGATACTAAAGTCATAATCAACATCAGGATCAACAGAAGGAGCAGATAGCAGATCCACTACTACACCCCACTTGGGAGAATAAACGTAGTAGCCATCCTTGGTAATACATATTGGATAATTGGCAGAGAAGTAAATCTCGTGAGGCAGGAGCGTATGCTTGCCAATAACACCGATGGCACCGTTGATGGTATCACCCTTCTCTACTAATTCCTGATCACCGGCCATGGTGAAGAGAATAGCCTCTTCATCATCGGCATCGCTCTCATAGTTTGTTGTATCAGAGTAGATATAGAAAGTAGGCTGACCGGCAACGATATCCTGAACTTCCTTCAGTGCCAGGAAGTCGCCACCATCTTCAGTCCTATATCTTCCAAGACATGTGTATGCAGCAGCATCCTCCGTAGGAGTAGGTGTAACGGTAACGCTATTGCACCAGTTGTAAATCTTGCCAGGCTTGATACTCTTGTAGAAGGTGAAGTCTGTAGGCTCAGCAGCCTCTACCTCGCGGATTACAAGACCTGAGTTAGAGTTGGGTTCCGTAGAATTCCATGTTACAAAGCGGTGGTCGAAGTTCTGAGAGTGCAGGTATGAGCAGTCTCCGGCATAAAGGTCAGTACCATGTATCAAGCTCCTCTGGAAACCGATAGCCTTATAGTCGAAGAAGGTGGGAACAAGCTCGAGTGAGTTGTTGGCATTCTTAGCACCCTTACAATTAAGGAAGAGACCTGTAGCCTTGTTTTGGATAGCATAGCTAGGAGTAGCCTTGTCTGCACCCTTAGGAAGAACGGGCTTGCCAGCCTCGACATTGAAGTCAGATCTGTAGGCCTGGTAAGCCTGAGAGATAGCAGTCAGGTCTTCAGCGGTGGCATCCTTCAGGATAACCTTGTTGGCAGTTGCATAAGCCTGCTGCAGAGCCTTACCACTCTCGCTCAGTTCCTTGTCAGCTGTTACAGGATAGATCTGGAACTCAGCTGCATGGAAGTATGTCCACTTCTGATTATATTCGTCTTCACTGGTAATTTCAGCGAAGGGATCAAACTCTGTATTACCACCGCCATCAGTACCATATCTGTTAGTCATGGTGAAACGCAGGTAGCTGTATGAACCACCCAGATCAAGGGGCATACTGGTAACAGACTCGTTCTGGTTAGTGAAAGGAGTCTCGAGGTAACCAACTCTGGTCCAGTTCTCTCCGTCATTACTACCCTGAACATACATACGTACAACATGACCGTTAGAAGCACCCTGACGACGAGTCATATCTACCTGGATAAGACCGGAAACGGGCTCGTTGAGCTTAACCTGAATATAACCGGGTTCGAGATACTTCTTGTGATAATCACTATGCCAGAAGGTATTGATATTACCGTCGATCAGATACTCGATGTGCTGACCCTCACTTGGGTCTGAAGCATTACTATAGAGCTGAGAAGCTTCAGTAATCAATGCCTCACCCTTGGTATAGGTGGTGCTCATATCAAGTGCCATAGAGATATTCTCCTTCACCTCTGAGAATACAGGTGTATAATTAGCACCGTCCTGCTTGCGCTCTACAAAGCGGAACAGACTTACACTGGGATCCTCTAATTCCTCAGGATCTGCAAAGTACAGAGACATACCCTCGCGAACATCCTCCTTCTTGGCAAACTCCAGGAAGTAGTTACCAGTAGCCTTTTCTTTACCAGCCTCTTCGTCAAAACCCATCTCGTCTGTTCTAACACCGGGAGTAACACAGTAACCAAACTGATCGGGATAACCTATAATCTTAGAATCGCCGCCTGCGCCCTTAGGATCAAATCCGTATTCAGTGTACATTTCCTCTGTGGGGAACATCAGACGATACCAAGTATCAGTCTTGATGCCGTTAGCCATCTCCATAACGCTCTTAGCCATAGACTTCAGCATTACGGAATACTTATGGTTCTGTACGGCATTGTATCTACCAGCCTCGTCATAGTCCTTAACCTCCTTATAGAGAGCGTCAAAGGCTGTAGCAATATCAGTACTTGTCCACTGGCCAGGCTCTTTACCCTCTACAACACCCTTTGTAAGGTCTGCATAGGCAGCCAAGGCATTACGCAACTCGGTAGGATCAACCATACCGGCCAGGAATGCTCTGTATGCATCGTATAATGCATTATACATTTCCGGGGTGATATCAGCATCGGCAACAGCAATATTCTCGTTGTAGATCTTCTCCAGATTTTCAGCAATTGCGCCAAGGGCAACAAACTGAGAGTTGGGGTTAGGTCTTACGGTACGAATCTGAAGCTCAGCAGCATGCCAGAACTTAGAATGACGTGGCTCTGTATCAACAGCTACCAAACGAATATAAGGATAAGGAGTTGTAATATTGAAAGGAATGGTGTTCTCCTCGCCAGAACCTACATTAGGAACAATCAGCGTATCAATCATTACTTCCCAATCTTCATCCTCTGTCTTCAGATTATCAGTACCCAACACATGGAATTTTGAAGGATGGTCATTGGTTGCAGCTCTCTGACAGAGGTAAAGCTCGCAGTCACCTACCATACCCTCCATATCGGAGATCTGGATGTAATGATTACCATCATCAGGAACGGTACTATACGAACTATGCCAGTATGTGCTCTTGTCACCATCAATGAGGACACCGTCACTAAGGTTACCACCATCCTTTCCGCCAGTAAGTTCATTATAGCTATAGGGTGATGACATCTGACTAGCAGAGGTAATCAAATCTGTCTTGATGTCATCCTTGGCAACTATGATATCCGTCAGTACCTGAGCACGCAATTCTTTGTTCTTTGCGACCAAAACATCATGATTCTTGATTATCTCAAAATCTTCCATAAGCTTTTCTGCCTCCTCGTCAGTAACAGGTTCCAGGTACCATTCGCTGGTCCAGGTATCCGATGCCAGTTTCCCGTTACTATCGGGTGTTCTAGTATAGGTTCTTGACCAGAATGAGAACTCCAGATCCTTGCCACTATCAGTCTGATAGTAACCGAAAGGAGAATTAGAATCTTCCACAGGATTTCCGTGACCATACTGATGGATGTAGTAGCCACCTCTTTCCTCGAAGGCAGGACGGATGGCAAAGATATGTCTGTTATCAAGAGTAACCGTACCATCCGCAGCTGCGAACTGTACCTCATGCAAACCTGCATAGTCAAATACAAAATGACCGGCTTTACTCTCATCATCTGTCATGACGATACAGTTCTCATTATAAGAAGAGGAGCTGACATATGTTCCCATACCAGCATTCTGCATCAGGATACTATCTCCATGCATGGTAAGCTTCCAAACAAAATTAGCCTTGTCTCTCTGTAAAGTTCCATACACGCCCCTATTCTCATGACTCTTGTCGTATGAAGCTGCCCAGGCCTTATCAACACAACCACTCGGATCATATTTAGATGTGTAGCGCTCAGCAGTAAAAATACGATAATAGCCATCCAGAGGCTTATAGGGAACCTCACTTTCCACAATCTTCTTCCACATAGAATCTGCGGCAGCTGTCATGGCCTCAGCCTCAGCTAAAGTAGGACATTCACCTGGCTTGCCAGTCCATACATGATCTTCAGAGTTATCAAACTTCTCAGTACAACTGTAAATAGCCTGAAGCAAATTCCAGAATTTACCCCAAGTCTCAACATCTGAATACTGACCAAAATTCGGACCTATATTTGTAAGCTCACCACTTTCATCATCCCAGCATTGGTCTGCATATCTTTCAATTGTAGTGTTTAACTCCGTAAATATCTTTACCGTTTCCCCGGGGGCTATCAGTTCCCAAACATAAGTGACATCAAAAGAATAGCCGGCAAGGGGACCAGTGCCACCTTCCTTAACAGTCCAGAAAGACTGGCCACACCAGTTCCAACCACTGGTATCGGTAGTCCCGGCAGCATTGGTTGCACGAACAGCATACTTTCCGTTTTCGCCCAAGAAGAATACCTGTGTCTCCCAGTCCTTACGAGATCCTTCAGAAGAGTTAAGATGCTCATCATCTATACTGGAACTAGAGTAAGGATTGCTAAAACGCGTACTTCCAGCATCAACCTGGATGCCATACGTTTTAAAACCTCCACCATCAACTTTCTTTAAGGTGAACACAGTTGCGTATTCCCTAAGGGATATCAGGGAGCCTCCGGCATCCAAATAATACCTAGTGCCATCCACTTCCGTTGTAATGAAATACTTGGCACCGTCTTCTATAGCTGCCATTGCAGCATCATATTCAGCATCGGTCTGCGCATAGACACGACTCGATGACAATATTGTTGCTAACGGGAACAACAACATCAATAAGAATAAGTAACGTTTTCTCATTGCTTAAAAAAGTTTTAAGGTTTGTATTTACATTAATAGTTGGTTGTCTGTAGTAGTAGGTTTGTTTTCAATAGCTGGTTTTAGCTCGTAGTAGTTGTTTTTATAGTTGATTATATTAGTTAAACACACATTTTATCTTGCAAAGTTAAAGTTTAAGCCGAAACTTGCACTATAAAAAGTGACAAAGTTTCGGCTAAATAAACATTTTTTAACTAAAGGAAAGAAAAAAAGCCCCGTTTGGGGGCCTTTTTCTATTGGTTAGCGGTTATTGAGTAATGGTTATTGGTTTTATTCATTGAACATTGAACATTGAAACTTCGTTTCGAGCCTGCTATCGTTCGGCAATAATCAAGCGAGCTTGTTATTGCTCTCACTTAAACGCAGCCTTGACCATTATTTTTTTATCTCACGCAGATATCGCAGAAATTCGCAGAATGTTTTCTCTTTCAAAGGCTGGGGGCTTACTGCGTAATCCCTTGGCACTATGCTTTATCATTGGACTTATAAACGCGAGCTTTTAACGTCCAATGCCAAACCACAATGCCATTCACTGTGTGAACTTTCACCCTTTAAAAGAGAAAAAATATATTTAAACCGCAGAGCGGAAAAAACCATTCCCTCTGTTAGAGGGGAAGAAAGTGTAGAGTTTAGAGGCCGCTTTTAAAGTTGAGAGTTTACCGTTTACGGTTTACGGTTTAAAGTGTAGAGTTGATAGTAGAACAATCCTCTTGCTCCTTGCCCCTTGCTCCTTGCTCCTAAAACAACCCCATAACCATTACCACTCCCCTAGAGGGGAGCAGGGAGGGGTCCTCAATAACCATTACTCAATAACCATTCTAAAAGATTTCCTTAATAAGGTTATCAGCTTTGCCCCATTTGTCAATAATGAAGAGGACAAAGCGGATATCAACACCTATGCATCGCTGCAAAGAACTGTTGAAACTGATATCGCCCGACATAGCTTCCCAGTTACCATCGAAGGCCAAGCCAATCAACTCACCCTTGCCATTGAACATGGGACTGCCAGAATTTCCGCCAGTGATATCGTTATTGGAGATAAAGCAGAGGTGCATATCATGGGTGTTCTTATCAGCATACCTACCCCATTTGCCCGTCTGCATCAGTTTAACAATATCATCCTCCAGTTTATAATCCTCTATCTCATTCTGCTTGGCAGCCTTATCCAAAAGGCTCTGGGCGTTGGTATAGTACTGGAATTGCTGGCCCTGAGCCGTGTAATCCTGAATGAATCCGTAGGACAAACGCATGGTGAAGTTGGCATCACTGTAATGAGGATTCTCCTGATCCATCTCAAGCAGGGCCTGGGTCAGCATACGCTCGTTGTGCTTTATGATGTTATTGTTTTCGCGTTGCTTACTATAAAGCATCTGTGATATTTCCGGAACCTCCTCGGAAAGCCTCAGGACAGGATCCTTCTCACGAAGCGTGCTGTCTGCCAGCAGCTTGTCGATACAAGAGATATCCTTACAGATGGTCTTGCCGAAGATGTCGTGAGCAAAAGCTTTGCAGTCACCGTTATAGAGGCTGTCAATCTCCTTATAGCAGGAAGGCCAGTACTTCTTGTCTGTTACCTGCTCGCGATAGTTCTGCAGGAGGGCTGCTGTAGTAGCCTCATCAAGGGCAGCATCGTAGTCCTTGAAGAAAGACTGAAGATCCTCACGGACAACAGCAATCTGAGCAGAATCTGCATCCTGAGACATGCGACAAAGTCTGCTGCCAACAAGACCTATCTCGATACCTCTATTGAACGTCTCGTTATAGAAGCCCTGGGCATAGATATCGTTCCTGCGGTCGGCATACGCCTGTTGCAGTTTCTCGAAAACAGAACCGAAGCGAGCCTTCAAGTCCTCTCTGCCGCTATACCACTGACGAATCTGATCCTCCAGCTGTTGCTTCTGGGCAATGACACCCAGATTGGCAATGGCCTTGTTCATACCTATGGAGTTCTTCCAGTAGTTACTACTGCCGGCCCACTTACTGGCATACTTGATAGCTACCGCACGGTCGGCATCCATGAACTTCTTCCACACCTCCTGCTTCTTGCCACGAACCTGAATAGTACTTACGTTACGTGCATTTACACGCTCGTCAATACCCCAGGAACTGAGGTACCTACTGGTGCTGCCAGGATAACCCACTGTCATACAATAGTCGCCGGGCTGATAGCCGTCCAGACTTATCTTGGCATAACGCTTGGGATGGTAAGGCTTGTTATTGGGACTGTAATCTGCAGGCTCACCGTTCTCATCAGTATAGATACGGAACACACTGAAATCACAGGTCTGACGGGGCCACATCCAGTTATCTGTGTCGCCTCCGAACTTACCTAAGGTATTGGTGGCGGTGAAGACCAATCGGATATCACGGTACACCTTATATATACTTACATAGTATGCATTGCCTCCGTAGAAGCTCTTTACCTGACAGTCCATACCAGGGTTAGCCTTCTCGTAATCACGCTCTATGGCATTGCAGATACTGTCTATATTGTTCTTGTCCAATATGCGAGACTCAACTGTTGGGTTGGCACGATAGATACTGTCAAGCGCCTGCATAACACGGGTGCTACACTCTTCAGTGCGCTGTA
>JAEEGK010007485.1_pt1 | contig 26033 bp, 18 predicted proteins | sample 8958771 | NCBI WGS metagenome assembly JAEEGK01 (sample SAMN16246547, study PRJNA631951) | gut metagenome | biome: gut microbiome; feature: rumen; material: SC-attached | host: Bos | place: Iran: Karaj | collected 2018-10 | reverse complement strand
AAAATTTTTACTCCGTGAAAAATTAGAATTATTTATTGAAGATGAATAGTTCAATTCAAGATTATTTAAAAACAACATTTTATTGTTTTACCAATTTAAATTTAGAATAATTAACAATTGTAAATTAATGAAATATTTATTAGATAAAGGATTAAACAATTAATTAAATATAATTTTAATTGAAAATGAAAATGATATCAATGATTATATGTGAATATCCTTTTATTTCATATCATATTTTCATTTCTTAAATTCCTTAGTAATAGTTCTTTTGTTTATAATGAAAATAAATATTTTGAAGAATAAAAGAAAATTCATATTTAAATATTAAAAAAATAAAAGGTTAATTAAATTATTATTAATGATATTAATTATTAAAATAATGATAATAAGGATAATTTAAATAAAGAAAAGTTTAAATGATGAAATTTAAATAAAAATTATACTTTTGATTATAGATTATTTTTTTTTAATTTTATTCTGAATTAAATAAAAATAAATGGAAGAATATAAAGGAATATATTATGGAGATACAAATGAACAAAAATTTTATGAAGGAGGAGCTCATTTTAAATATTCTGATTTATATAAAATTTTAGAAAAATTATATCAAATTCAAAAAGCAAATCTTTATTACAGTCCGGAACAAGTATAAAATAAAATTATTTAAATAATAAATTAGCCTTTGAAAACAAGAAATAAAAAAACATATTTTGATCAAAGTAAAACAGGAAATAATTCAGTTTTTAATAATAATAAACCAAAAGAAGTAAATCTAATAGTGAATAATACTTTAAAATTAAATAATAATAAAATTAAAATAAATAAAAAAGAAAAAACTAATAATAATGAAATATTTAATAAATCTAATGGTCTTCATTCAAAAGAAAATTCAATAAATTTAACAAAAAAACCATTATCAGTGAAAAGAAATAATAACTTAAAGAAAAAAAATCCTTCTAATACAATATTAAATTATAATTATAATATTACTAAAAAAAGAAGAAAAAATATTTCTTTAGAGCCTGAATATATAAATAAGAAAATTTTTAATAACAAAAAGAAAATGAGTATTGATTTTTCAGATAAAAATTTCATTAACCAAAGTTCAATAAAAAATCAAGAGTTATCAATTGAAAATAAAGAAAATTTAAGTAAGACTCAAAGAGCTAAAGAATATAGTATAAAAGTTAAAAATTTTAATATAGGAAATAATTTAAGTTGTAGTGGGAGAAATTTAATGAAAAATTCAAGTAATGTTTATAATAATATAAAAGATAAAAATAAAAATAGAATTAATTCAAGTGTACTTTCTATAAATAATAAAAACCTTAATTCTAATTTATTTAACAAAGAAAAAAAAAATATTTTAAACAAAGAAAATTTTTATATTAATGGAAGAAATGATAATATAAAAAATAAGAAAAAATCAAGAAATGAAAGAAAAATAATTTCTGTGATTTCTTGTAAAAGTACTTCTATTGAAGATAAAAAGAATAATGGATTAACTTCAGTTTCAATGTCTAAAACAATGTATAATAAAAAAAATATTAATCAATCATTAAATAATAATAAGAAAAATATTAATTTAAATGATAAAAAATATTTAACTAATACAAATTACGCTCAAATTTATTTAAGGAAAAATAAATTTGAAAATGGAAATAATAAAATTATATTTAATAAATCTTTAACTGGGTTAAAAAAGGTAAAATGATATAAAATTATAAAAAAAAAATTTAAAAATATTAATTTTAAAATATTATAATTATATAAAATAAAATGAATAATTCTATTTCAAAAAAAGAAAAAGAATATATTCAATATAATTTAAAAAGATTTTTTGAACATTATAAATTAGAAGATAATATAATAAAAATAAGTGGTGATATAATAACATTGCAAAAAATGAAAGAAGATACTGTTAATTTGTTAAACTTCCTTCCTCAAAAGATAAAAGGAAAATTAATAAATGATAATGATAAACATCATAATAAAACATCTAAATCAGAAGACACAGCATTTAATCATTTTTCTAATTTAAAAAATAAAGAAAATAAAAAAAAACAAATTGTAAAAAAGAGAGATTTAACAAATGATAAAAATAGAAATTTAATGAAAAAATTAATTAAAACTCCTGAAAATTTACCTAAAAAAATAACAACTTATCAAACAAATTATGTAAAGAAACAAAATTTTAAAGAAAATAAACCTAAAGATTTAAGTCAAATTAAAAATAAAAAAAGTAATGAAAAATATAAAGTTAATAATAATAAAAATAATAATAGAGGAATTACTCCAGTTAAAAATAAAACATATATGCAAATTGTGAAAGATAATATTAAATCAAATAATAATGAATTAAAAAAAACTAATGTTAAAAGGCCTTTAACTCCTGATATAAAAATAAAAAAAATTGTGAAAAACAATGATAATAAAATTATTAAAAATAAAGCTTATGGAAATAAAGATTTAAATAAGAATTTAAATAATATTTCTCGTGTTAAAAGTAAAAGTAAAAGTAATGAGAAAAAAATAATTAAAAAGAATATTCCTTTAAATCAAAACAGAAATAAAAATTTAAATTTATCAAAAGATAAACAAAATAATAATATTAAAATTAAACAAAATAAAAATATAATAGTAATAAAAAAAAACAAAAATGAAAATAATATAAAAAAAGAAATTACAAATATTAAAAAAGATTATTATATAATCCCAAACATAAATTTTTCCCAAAAAAATATAATCCCCTTATATTACACAATTCATTTAGGTTTTTTTGAAATAGAAAAAAAAATAAAACTAATATTAAACCAAAATGAATTATATAAACATTATTCTTCCCAAAATTTATTTAAAGAATATTACTTACATATAGAAAAAGAATTTACAGAAATTTCCCAATTATTATTAAAATATGATATGAATAAAATATGCATTCCTTTTTCTCCGAATAAAACAGCTAAGAATGGATTAATGTTTATTTCTAAAGAAGATGAAAAAAATTTAATAGAAAATGAACAACCTGAAGAAATAATAATAATATTTAAAGTAGTTCTTCTTTTATTAGAAGAAGATATTTCAAAAATAGAAAATAATAAAATATTACAATATTTATTTATTGATATTTTCCAAAAGTATAAAGTTGAAAATATTCAAAATTTATTTTTAAATCATATTATTAATAAAGTTCATTTATTAGGAAAAAAATATATAAATGATATTAATGTTATTATTGGAAATAAACCTGAATTATTAACTCCAGCTGAAGTTCTTAAATATAATAGAAATGTTTCTTATATGACTTTTATTATTAAAGATATTTATAATTTTTTATTGGAAAAAACTGATGATGGAATTTTTTTTTATGAATTAAGAGAATTTAATAAACAATTAATTGTTTTAAATAAAAAATTGGAAAGGTTAAAAAGTTTTTATAAATAATAAATAATTAAATTATATTTTTAATTTATTAAGAAAAATTATAATAGAATTATATTAATTTGAAAAAAATCCAAAACAAAATAAATAAGGAACAAAAAAAAAAAATTTTATTAAATAATTATGTTGTAAATAAAAAAGAATAAAATAGATATTTTAATCTAAAACAAATTTATAATAATTTAAAAAATCCAAAAAAAAAATGTTTCAAAATAACCAATCATTAGAAAAATTTTTTTTAGGTTCTTTAATAAAAGAAATCAATGAAGAATCAAAAAATTCAGAAGAAACAAGAATAACAATTTCAAACGTAAATTTTAATAAAAATTTAGAAAAAAATTCAGAAAACAATTTAAATAAAAATTCAAATGATATTTCATCATTAAATTATATAACAAAAGAAGAAATATTTAATTATCTTTCAAAGCAAAAAACCGGGATTTTACTTCAAAATAAAATAAAAGAAATGAATAATGAAGAAATAGCTTTTATTTTAAATGAATTAAAAGGTTTTTTTAGTAAAATAATGAAAGATAAAAATGGAAATTATTTTACAAAAGATTTATTTAAACTTTGTAATTTCCAACAAAGATTAAATATTTTAAAAGAAATATCAAAAGACTTTATTTCACTTTCAATTCATCATTTTTCAACTCATCCTATTCAAACTTTAATTGAATTATGTAAAAATGATGAAGAATATAAAATAATTAATTCTGTATTTTTTGATAATAAAAATTTTTTACTTTTATGTTTAAATTCAAATGGCTCTTTTGTTATTCAAAAAATTATTTCTATTATCCCAAAAAATAAAAGAGAAGTTATAAATAATTTATTAATTAAAAACTTTAAAATTTTAGTTTGTGATATGTATGGAGTTTGTATATTAAAGAAATTTATTATTTTTTCTAAAAATATTTTTCAAAAGGTAATTTTTTGTTTTTTTAAAGATTTTGAAAAAATATGTGAAGATAAATATGGAAATTATTTTATTCAATTTATATTAGAGTTATATTGGGATAAAAAAGAAATAATTTGGATTAAAAACTCAATAATTCGAAATTTTTTAAACTTTTCTATAAATCAATATGCTTCTCATGTATGTGAAGCTTATATAAATTTATGTACTCTTCAAGAGAAGAAATTACTTTTAAAGTATTTAGTTGAAAATGGAATATATTATATTTTATTAAATAACGTTTATGGACTTTTTGTTATAGGAAAATTAAATTGTTGTAAAAGTAATCAAAATTTATCTTAAATGTATAAGTAACAATAAATTATATTATTTGTATAAATGAGTATTATTTAAAATAGTTTTTGTTTTAAACATAATTTGATTAAAGATAAAATGATTATTATGTGTTATATTTATTATAAAGAAATAAGGGAAAGTAAAAATGACTTAAACAATATAAAAATTATTAATTTTTAAGAATTTTGTATATAAATGAAGAACTTTTCTTTTTGTAAAAATTATAAAGAAACGGAGAAAAATGGATTTTATATATTCATGAATATTTAGAATAAATTTAAATTATTTGAGTATATAAATTATTTTAAAATAAATACTATAAATTTCTAATTTTCATTTAAATTTAAATTCCTAATACAACAATTACATCAATTATTTTTTATGAATATAATAATTAATTTTAAAATATATTAATTATAAATAAAAAATAAAAAAGTAAATGTATAATAGTAATAATCATTCTTCAATGAAATCAATATTAAATGCAGGAGAGAATATAATAGGACATAACTTAAAACAGTTTCATTTAAATAAATCATCATCAGTTAAAAGTTTAAAAAGTCAAGATACAATATTTACAAGTAAAATAAAAAGTTCAATTGACTATTCGAATTATTCAAATAATAATTCAATAGAAAAAAATTATACTAATATACGTTCTCCACAATCTTATATAAATGAAGCTAATATGATTTTAAGAGATAGATTAAAAAAAAAAGGAAGTCCACTTTTTAGTAAATCAAAAGTAAGAAATGTTGTTTTAAATGAATCAAAAGAAATTGGATTAAAAAATTATTTAATAGGATTATTAAGAGAAAAAAGAACTGATATTAATAATAAACAAGTTACAATTTCAAAAGCTTTAAAAGCAAGTGAAAGTAAATTAGATTATGATTATAGAACTTTTGTTGATTTTGTTGAAGAAACTAAAAAAAAGCAAAAAAAAGAAGAAGAAGAATTACAATCTATTAAAATTTTATATGAAGATAAAGAAAAAACTTATTTGAAAGAGTTAAATAAAAATAAAAAATTATATGATGAATTGGAAAAAATGGTTAAAACTATATTTCAATTAAAAAATTATGGAAGTTTTTTTCATAAAGTTTTAGGAATGAAATTTGAATTAGATAATATAATAAAACCAAAAGAAAATAATTATGAAATAATAGCAAATAATATTATAAAAAAATATGAGAAAATGGATACTAGTGAAACAGATAAAATTATTGAAGATCATAATTATATGATTTCTAAATTCACTGAATTTGAAGATAAAGTGATTAAGAAATTAGAACAAGAAAATTTAATTAATAAAGAACAAAAAATTTTCAATGATAATTATCAAGATGAATTATCAGATTTAAGAAAAAGATATAATGATTGTTATAAAGAAAGTTTAAGTTATGAAAATGAAAAAAATCAAATAATTAGTAATTTAATTAAATTAAAAGAAAATGAAAACTCTGAAGTTAAAAAATATTTTGATTATATTATTGAATTAGGTTTAACAACAGGAGATTTAAATTTTAAATCAAAGAAAAAAGATAATATTACAGATTTATTAAATTTTACTAAAGAAACAATGAATATTTTAAGAAAAAAAGAAATATTAATTAATGAATATATTGCAGAAATAGAAAATATAGAAATTAATGGTAATAAAACTTTAATTTATGAAATTGAATTAGATAGAAAAAAAAATAATAAAAAGGAAAAACAATTATTATTAAAACAAAAAAGAGAACAATTAGAAAATTTAAAAAGAGAAAAAGCAATTGAAAGAGCACAAAGAGTTATTATTAAAGGAAGAATGGTTCCTAAAATTTATCCTTTATTAAAAGTTAAAAAAAAAAAAAGTTAACGAAAATGATAAAAATATTAATAATGATTTTGATATGTTATTTTATTCTTCTGATGATGAGAAATAAAATTATAAAAATATAAATATATTTTTTTACTTCTTATTTTTTTTTATAATAATATTTTTAATTTTAAAAATTGTTTAACATAAAATAAATAAAAAAAGATATAAATATAAAAATGTATTCTCCAAATGTAAATAAATTACAATCGAAAAAAATAAGGAAAGAAAGTTCAAAAAGAAATAAAATATGTACTCCAATTAAACCACAAAATAAAAAGAACAATATTTTTCCAAAAGATTTTTTTGAAGAAGAATCCTTAAAGAAGTTAAATTCTAATGAAATTAAAAAAGAAAAAAATGATGGAAATATTTTATTGAAAATTTCATGTAAAATTGATAGTTCTGTTAATTCTCATAGTACAAATAATACTGAAAGTGGGAATTTTAAAGAAAAAAAAAAGGAAAATGAAAATATTAATGAAATCGAAGAAGATATTTTTAATGAAACTCCTCATTTTTTTCCTTATGTTGTAAAAGAAAAAAATATTAAACATTTTAAAAGAAATTCTGAAAATATTAAATATAAAAATAAATTAATTGATGGAGAAAAAGTAAATAAAGAAATAAAAAATTTATTTAATAATATTCCTGAAAATTTAAAAAGTGATCCTGATATTAATAAAAAAGTAGATTTATTGTTAAAAAACATTTATGAAATGAAAAAAATAATTAAGATTAAAAAAGAAGAAATTAAATCTCCTTATAAAAATACTAAAAGTAATAATGATATATATAAAAATAATAGACCTTTAAGTTCAAGAAAATTACCAAGTAAAAATAATTTTAAAGGAAATTTTAGATATGTAAAATATGATGTTTAAGTTTTTTAATTTTTTTATTTATTTCTTATTTAAAGATTAGATATATTTATTTTTAATTATCATAAATGGAATTTTTATTATTTATTTATTTATTTATTAATAGATTTTATGATTATATAAATATTATTTTTATTTTTAGTTTATAAAAATATAAATTATAATGTTAAAAAGTATAATATGTAATTATAAAAAATTAATTAATAAATATGAAAAAATAAAAAAAAAATTAAAAAAATTGAATGAATTAAATTTTTAAGTTTTAAAAGGGAAAAAATATGCCGAAAGAAAGAAAACAAAAAAAAAAATCATACATAGAAGATAAATCTGAAATACCATCAACAAACATTCACACAAAAACAATTTCCTTACCAAATAAAAATCGAAGTCAACTAAACCAAAAAAACAAAGATAAAGGAAGAAAATCAAAATTATCTCAAAATCTAAATGTCTCAAAAAGAAGAATAAGCGCTCTTCAAAGTAGTATAATAGAATTTAATCCTCAAATATATAAATTTTACATAAACAATCCAGATAGAAATGTTATAGAATTAAAATATAAAGATAATACAATTAATACAAGAAAATATAATATAATAACATTTTTACCAAAATCACTTTTATTACAATTTATGAGATTTGCAAATATATATTTTTTAATAATAGCAATAATTCAATGTCTTCCTATAATAAGTCCTTTAGGAGCAACAACTGCAATTTTACCTTTAGTTTTTGTTTTAACTGTTTCAATAATAAGAGAAGGATATGAAGACTGTCAAAGAGCTAAAATCGATAAAGAACAAAATTGTGAAATTTCTGAAGTCTTTAGAAATGGAAAATGGGTTAAAATAAAAAGCGGAGATTTAAAAATGGGAGAAATTGTTTCTGTTAAAAAAGATTGTACTTTCCCTGCTGATTTAGTTCTTATTGATTCTGATTTACCTGATGGAATTTGCTATATTGAAACAGGAACTTTAGATGGAGAAAAGAATTTAAAATTAAAAGCTTCTCCTGATTTTACTAAAGGAAAATTTATTGGAGGTAAAATTGATAAAGTTCAAAATTATATTGAAACTCAAAATATTGTTGAGTCTTTTAATAATAGTAATCATAATATTAATAATTTAAATAATAATAATGGAATTTTTAGTAATGATAGAAAAAAAGTTAATGAAAAAAAAAGTCAATTTACTGTTAAAGGAAGTTGTCAATGTGATTTACCTAATCCTAATCTATATCAATTAAATGGGAAAATGAAATTAAAATTAAATAATGAAGAAAGTATTTTTCCTTTAGAAGCTAAAAATTTACTTTTAAAAGGTGCTAAGTTAAGAAATACTAATTGGATAATTGGTGTTATTATTTATACTGGTCATAATTGTAAATTATTAAAAAATTCAAAAGAGCCTTTAGGTAAATTTAGTTCAATAGAAAAATTAATGAATAAATTATTAATTGCAATATTATTAGTACAAATTTTTTTAAGTTTAATTAGTGCAATATTACATTCTATTTATTGTAATAAACATAAAGATTTAATTATTCAAGGAAGATATGTCAATACAGAATATGAAATAAATAGAAAAACATACATAGATTATTTATATTTTAAATTAAAAATAGATTCCTTTCTTTCTTTTTTTACATATTTACTTTTATTAAATACAATGATACCAATTTCTCTTATTGTTACTTTAGAAATTGTTAAAGTTATTCAAGGAATATTTATAGGAATTGATATTGAAGGTTATTCAAAAATAAGACATAAATTCATAACTCCTAATTCTGTTTCTTTAAATGAAGAATGTGGAGCTGTTAATTATATATTTACTGATAAAACAGGTACTTTAACTTGTAATAAAATGTCAATGAAATTCTGTGTCATTGGAGATGTATGTTATGAAATAATAAAAAATGACTTTGAAAATAATAAAGCTTTAAGAAAAAAAGAAACAATAATAACTGTGAAAAAATATGATATGATTAAAGCAGCTACTCAAAAATCAAAAAATACATTATTTGATATGTTAATTTATCCTAATTACAATGCAAAATCAAATGATGATTCAAATATAATATTTAAACTAGATAGAACTGAAAAATTAATAAAAGAATTTTGGACTGCTTTAGCAACTTGTCATGATTGTACAATTCAAGGAGGAAAATATATAGGAATGAGTCCTGATAATATTGAATTAGTTAAAACTGCAAAATATCAAGGATTTACTTTTGATTTAAGTGAATCTAATTCTAAAATAGTTTTATCTTTAGGAGATAAACATAATAAAATGACTAAGATTTATGAAAAAGTTTGTCAAATTGAATTTTCCTCTGAGAGAAAAAGAGAAAGTGTTATTATTAAAGAAGGAAATATATATAAATTATATATTAAAGGAGCTGATACTGTTATAGAAGAAAGATTAAATGATTCAACACCAAAAGAGATTTTAGATAAAGTTAAATACTATGTAAATTTATTCAGTGCTAAAGGTTATAGAACTTTATTTGTAGCAATGAGAATTTTATCTGAAAAAGAATATGAAAATTTTTCTAATGAATTAACAAAAGCGAAAATGGAAACAGAGAAAAAAAAAGAAAAAGTATCATTATGTTATTCAATGGTAGAATCAAATTTAACATTAATAGGAGCAACAATAGTAGAAGATAAATTACAAGAAAATGTTTCAGAAGTAATTAAAGATTTAAGATTATCAGGAATAAAAATATGGATGTTAACAGGAGATAAATTAAGTACAGCATATAATATAGGATTGAGTTGTAATTTAATAAGTAAAGATATGAAAGTATTTAAAATAGAAGGAAAAAATATGATAAAGAATGAAAATTTAGAAGATACAAATAAAGAAGAAAGAGTTCAAGTTTTAGTAGATTTTATAAAAGAATTTTCTCATTTTAAAGGATATTCAACTTCTTTAGAAAAAACACCTAAATTTTCAATATTAGTTGATGAAAAAGCTCTACATACAATAAATGAAAGTGAAGAAATCGCAAAAATGTTTTTAAATGTAGCAAAAGATGCAATAACTGTTATTTGTTGTAGAGTATCTCCTTTACAAAAAAGTCAAGTTGTTAAAATGATGAAAAATTTTGATAAAACTAAAATAACTTTAGCAATTGGAGATGGAGGAAATGATGTTTCTATGATAATGGAAGCTCATATTGGAATTGGAATTTATGGAGAAGAAGGTTTAAGAGCTGCTCAAAGTTCTGATTATGCAATTGGAGAATTTCAAATTTTAAGAAGATTATTATTTTTTCATGGTTCTTTAAATTTAATGAGAAATAGTGAAATGATTATTTATTTTTTTTATAAAAATTTCGTTTTTACTGTTGTTCACTTTTTTTTTGGTTTTTTAAATGATTTTTCAGGACAAACTATTATTGATGATTGGTTTATTATTTGCTTTAATTTAATTTTTACTTCTATTCCTTTAGCAGTTAAAGGAATTATTGATATTGATTTAAATCCAAGTGATGGAAAAGTTATTTATTTACTTCAACCTTATTTATATTTAGAAGGAAGAGATTATCCTAAATTTACTATTATTAATTTTATCTTAGAATTAATTAAAGGAATTTTTCATTCTGTTATGAATTATATAATTTGTATTCATGGTTGTAAAGCTGCAATTAATTCTTTAGGTCATATAGGATGTTTATGGTATAATTCTGTTCTTTTATATACTAATATAATTATTATTGTTTCTATAGACTTAATTGTTTTGACTAAATATCATACTTTTATTAATTTTCTTACTGTGATTTTGAGTACTTTTTTTTTGTATTTTATTTTTTTAATTATGGTACATAATTTATCTATGTTTAATTCTGAAGGAACTATGCAAATTGCTTTTTCGTCTGGAAAAAGTTGGTTAATTATTATTTTAGTTGCAGGAATTTCTTTTATTTCTGAATTGGCTCTTTTAGCTTTTAAAACTTTATTTATTAAAAATGTAAGAAATTATGCGAAGTTAATGAAAAATAAAAATGTTATAAGTGATATTGAAAAAAAGATAAAAGATTTAATTGATGAAGGATTAAAACCTAATAATAAAAGTTTTAGTGTTTGTGATGAGGAAGAAGAAAATATTTTAGATATTACAAATGGAAAAAGAAATAATGATATAATTAAAAAAGAAAGTTCTGAAAATATTTTACAAGTAAGTAATACTTTAAGATCTGCTTCTTTAAATATTAATAATAAAATTCTGAAAGATGAAGAATTTATATTACCTGAAAAAGAAGAAAAAAAAGAAACTAATAGAAATGTGAAAAGTAACTTTTCTATTATAAAATCCGAATGTCAAAATGAAGAAAGTTCAAAAGTGTAAAATGATAATAATAATAATTGAAGTTAAGAAGATTTTGTTGAATATTATGACTTTATCATATTATAAATAGGAAATTAAATTTGATGTAAACATATATTAAATATTATATTTATAAAAAATATTCATTTAATTATAATAGTGTTTTATTTTTTGAATAATAGAATAAACAATTATTATATTAATAATAATAAATATTTGAGCCAATATTTTTTATTTTATATTAAATATATTGTTTTTAATTTTTTTAAAATATATTTTCTTTTTTCAATATATTTCATATTATTTATTAATTATTTATATTTTTATGAATGATTTTCAAATATTTTGTAAATTAGGAGAAGGAGCATATTCAACAGTTTATAAAGTTAAAAGATTAATCGATGGGAATATTTATGCATTGAAAAAGGTTAAACTTTTAAATTTATCAGAAAAAGAAAAATCAAATGCATTAAATGAAGTAAGAATATTAGCAAGTATTAAGAGTACTTATGTAATATCATATAAAGAAGCATTCTTTGATGAAAAAGATTCTACTTTAGGAATAGTAATGGAATATGCAGATAATGGAGATTTATATCAAAAGATAGTATCACATAAAAAAACAGCAAATTTTTTTGAAGAAAGTGAAATATGGAAAATTTTTATTCAACTTGTAAAAGGATTAAAAGCACTTCATGATTTAAAAATATTACATAGAGATTTAAAAAGTGCAAATGTATTCTTATTTAAAAATGACATAGCTAAATTAGGAGATTTAAATGTTTCTAAAGTACTTAAAAAAGGTTTATCATATACTCAAACAGGAACTCCATATTATGCAAGTCCTGAAGTATGGAAAGATCAACCTTATGATAATAAAAGTGATATTTGGAGTTTAGGTTGCGTTTTATATGAAATGATTACTTTAAGACCCCCTTTCAGGGCTGAGAATATGGAAGGTTTATATAATAAAGTTATTAAAGGGTATGTTAATAAAATACCTGATAGATTTTCTAATGATATTTTCATTATTGTTAAATTACTTCTTCAAGTTAATCCTGAAAATAGACCTACTTGTGAAGAAATATTAAAACATCCTATTGTTGTTAAGAGAATTGAATATTTTTCTTCTTTTGATGATGCTAAGTATAGTCAAGAAGAATTTTATGATGGAAAAGAACTTTTGAGAACTATTAAAATTCCTAAAAATTTACTCTTTTTAAGTGATAAATTACCTAAACCTAATTATATTTCTAATATTAATAATATAAAGGTTAATAAGCTTAAAAGTTATAGGAGTTTTACTAAAAATCAATTAGAAGATAAACTACCTCCGACTAAATTTATGAAGAAAAATTCTATTAAAAAAGAAGAAAATGAAAAAACAATAAATGAAGATAATGAAGAAAATGATAATAATGATAATAGTAATAATGATAATAATGATAAAAGAAGTGAAAGTAATGATGATAAACAAACTAATAATGAGAAGAAAAAAATTGAAAATAACCATAAAAAAATAAATATTAATAATAGTAATAAATATCATCAAATTTTTAGAGATGAAACACCTAAATTAAAAAGAATAAATATGGGTAATTTAGATAAAATGGGAATAATTGAACTTTCAAATAATTTACCTCAATTAAATGTTGTAAATCCAAAAAAAAAACAAATTCAAAGAATTAAATATATGAATAAAAATAATAGTCATGGTCATTTAGAAGAATTATATAAAGTTTATGCTCCATATATGCATCAACCTGCTATGAAATATAATAAATATAAAATTGAAAAAAATAGATATAAAAATTATGATTATATTAAAAATTTAGAAAAATATTATGACGATATACATAATTACAATTATAATTATAATCTTAGAAGAGAAAATAGCAGTGGAAGTCAAAGATTAGTTCTTGAAAATAAAATAATTCCAAAAAGAAAATTAAGTCCTTTGAGAAGGAATATTATAAATATTTATTAAAGATTATTAATTTTATTAATTAAATGTTAAATATGATTAAATGATTTTAATCACATATAATTGGATAATTTTACTAAATTTCTTTTAAATTGAAAATTATTTCAATAGTTAAAAGAATTTACCTTAAATAAAAATAATAATATATTTAAGTAAAAATATTTACAATTCATTTTTTTTTAGGTTGAGTAATTAAAAGACTTTCTTCTTCTTCAGTTTTATTTTGATTATTATTATTTTCTTCACTTGGTTTTTCAATATTTTTAGATATTTTAGTTTGCATACCTTCAATTTCTTTTCCTATTTGTTTAAGTCTCATCGCAGTATAAGAAAAGAAATTTTCTGGTAAAATTTGTTTTGAAATTAATTCTGCAAATATAATATTAAAAGCTAAAGTTAATCCACTTTCACTTATATAAGCTTCTAATTTTTTATATTGTTCTTCTTTTTTTTCTTGTTTTTTAACATTTTCTTCTATTTCTTTTTTACGTTTTTCATTATCAAATTTTGGTTTTTTAATATCATTATTTTTTTGTTTTTTATTTTTTGAAGAACTTCTTTTAGTATCACTCATTTTATATAATATAAAAAAAATAAGAATTTCAATGATAAAAAAACTAAAATTTAATTGATTAAATAAATTTATAATTTAACTTCTTTAATGCAAGAAAAGTCAGTTAAAAATTCAATTCGAAGTTTTGGAGTTGTGAAATCAAATAAAAGTAATATAATGAGTGCATCAGATGCTTCAAATCTATCCCTTCAATTAAGTAGAATTGGTAAAATGTTGGATGAATCTGTTTTAAAATTTACTAAAAGATATTTAATTATTCAAACTGAATTAGAAGAAATGAAAAGAGAATTTATTGGTGATGTTTCTTTAATTTCAGAATATTTAAATTTAACAAAGAAAGAAATCAGATATGATAAATTTGATGATGTTGTTATTGGAAAATATGCTAATCCAATAAATATTCCTAAAATACCTAATTATGAACGTAAAATTTTAACAAGAAGAGATAAAAAAATTAACAAATCTCATAATTATAATAATAGCAATATAAACTTAAATTACAGTAGAAAACCAAATTTAAATAAAATAAGCAATGTTAATATGAATAAGAATATAATAAGCAATAAAATTTCTTCATCAGGAAATAAAAGAATGAAAGTTAAAGAAGAAAAAAATGAAAATGAAGAATCGAAAACTAAAAATTTAAATAATCAAAATAAAGAAGAAATATTAGATTCTTTACCAGATAATCAAACAAAAGCAATATATATATTGTTAAATTCAGATGTTGTTCCTTATGAAGAAAAGTTAAAATTATTATCAACAAAAAAAGTAATTTATTCACAAATAACTCCTAATGATATATATAAAAATACTTTACAAAATATTGAAAATAAAATTAATTCACTTAAATTAGAACCAATTGAAGAAGAAGAAAAAAAAATTGTAGAAAAAATAAGTTCTTATCCTTCGAAAACAGCTAAAACAGGATTGAATTTTTTAAATAATCAAAAAGAAAATGAGTTAATGATTGAAAATGAATTAAATGAAAAACTATTAGAAATGATTTGTGTTTGTTTAGATGAAAATTTAATTGAAAATCAAGGTGAAAATATTAAAGAAACTTATGAAAAAATATTTAAAAAATATAATGTAAATTCAATTAAAGATTTATTTTTTGATGTTATTTATAAAAGAATTTATAGTGATGCATTAAATGATAGATTAAATGTTAAAGAAATTGAAAAAATTATTAATTGCATATCTGAAAATAAAATGCTTATTTCTGAGAATTTAGTAAGTAATGAAAATAAAATATTCAGTTATGTAGCTTTTTCTTTAGATGAAATTTTAGAATTTTTAACAGGAATTCAAGAATTAGATGATGATTTAAAAGAAAAAATAAAAAATGAAATTGAAGTTAAAAACTTATTAGAAGAAGAAAGTAAAATAAGGAATTTAATTGATAATTAATTTTATTACAATTTTTTGAAAATGAATAATAATAATTAAAAATTAATATATTTTAATATATTTTATTATTTTATCCAAATCTTCACTCTTAATAATTTGATATTGTAATAAAGTATCAATATGTAAAAGTAATAAAACTCTTTCATTTATATTTGTTACAATATCTTGATTTTGTTTTATAAATTCTAAAAGGAAATCTACATAAGAATCAAATAAATTAGGATTATTATTTTTTCTAAATTTTCCCCATTTTTTCATAAAATTTCTTTCTTCTTCAGTTAATTCTGGATTTTCATTTAATCTTTTAAAATATAAATCATCAACATCTTCTTCATCCAAAACATACATTTCACTTTCATCATTATCATAATTCCTATCAATTGGAGTTCCTGTTATTGAATTATAATATTTTCTTTGAGTAATATATGATTCTTTATAAAATCTTCTCTCATTTTCTTTTTCTTTATACATAATAAATTAATTTTAATTTAAATATTCTAATTTATAATAAAAATAAATAAATTAAATTTAAAAAAACAATTAATTTTTAATGTTATTTGAAAGTTCTTTAATTTCTTCAAGAAATTGTTTAGGAGAATATAATTTATCACAACCATAATAAACATTAACATTTTTTCCAATTTTATCATAAATATATTCATATTCTGCTAAAGAACCTCCTCCTAAAATATATACAATTATATTTTTAATTGTATCATTTTCTTTTATTAAAGTATGATTTAATTGCATTGATGAAAAATTTTCTATATTCTTTTTAGAATAAATAGCATTCACTATTTCTGCTATTAATGAAGGTCCTTCAGATTTAATCATTTTTGTTACAACAGATTTAAGAAAATTAAAACCTTTTGTTAAATATTTTTTTGTTAATCCATCATCTTTTTTATCTTTTTTTTCATATGAATTTGAATTTTTATCTAATTTTTTTAATTCCAAAAAATCAAATAATTTCTTTATAAAACTTTCTGAATATTTCCCTTTAATTAACTCATTAATTATTATTTTTTCCTGTTCTCCACAAATTAAATATAACATAATACATAATCTTAATATATCTTCAGTATTATCTTTATTAATTTTATTTTTTAATTCATTGATTTTATTTTTAATTTCATTATTATTTTCTCTTTTTTTTAACAATAAATCTTCAATAGAAAAAATCTCAGCAATTTCTCTTTTATTTATATTTTCTTTAATAATTCCATAAAATTTTGCATGTTTAGATAAAATATCACCTTCTATTTTTTTTGAGTCAATTGAACTAATAGATTCAGCTAATTTTTCTGTTTCTTTAGTTAATTCACTAATATCATTTTCATTAATATTCTCACTTGAATTTAATAATTTTATTTCTTCATAATATTTCTGATATTGAAGATAAGTTTTTTCACCAACTTCATAAAAAGGTTCTGTTATATTTTTCTCCCAAATAAAATCATTTATTGGATCAACTATAAATCCATTTTTATCATTATTATTTAAGGAAAAACCACATATGTCATTAATCATTGAACCAAAACTTGCAGAATGATGAAACATGATTGGAAGATCAATATCTCTATCTAATAATATTAATACTGTTTCATTGTGTTTAAATTCTTTTTTCATTTCTGGAAATGAATTAAAAGTAGAATTAAATCTGTTTTGAAGTTTATTAACTATTGTTTCAGAAATTGAATCTTTTCGATAATAAATTGTTGGACTTTCTTTAAATGAAAAAATACAAGAAAAAAGACAATTTGATATTTTATTAAAATAGTCATTTGTATCTTCTTCATTTAAGTTAGGATTATTTAAAAAAAAATAAGATTTATTAAAATCAGAATCAAAAACCTGAGAATGATATAAAAATAAACTCAAAGGGAAAATTCCTATGTTATAAATTAAATTAATAGAATCACTTTGAATTAATGTTGTTAAGAAATCTTGAAATAAATTCTCATTTGGTTTTTCTATGAAATTTAAAGAATAATTTTGATATGTTTTATTTTGAATATCATTTGAAATTATTGTAAAATTTTCTTTTGAAGGATAAATAATATATAATCCCATTACATTATCTATTTTTTCTTTTTTATCAGTTAAATTTGTGGTTAAACATATAAGATGTTTTGTTAAAGAATATTGTTTTAAAATGGGAGATAAAAGTTTACATGATATTTCGTCAAGTATTAAAATTTTAAAACATTGATTTATTTCTTCTTGATTATTTTCATTTATATTATTTGTTTGATTTAGAGATAAAATTTTATCTAAAATTTGGGAAAATATAATAACAAAACTCTTTTTGTTTTTATTATCATTACTCATTAAAAAATAAAAAAAATAAAAAAATTTAAATAAATATTTAATAAATTATCCTTTTAATTGTTATTTGAAACATAATTATTTTTTAATGAATAATATCCTTTGTTAACACCAGAAGTAGTATAATCACATATTTGGTTTAAAATTTCTTTTAAATAAGCATCAGGTTGTTGTAATTGATTAGAAATTTGTTTAATATTTAAATATTTACTCTTACTAAACATATTAAAAATTTCTTGAATTAATAAATGCTTATCCATTCTAGTTTTTTGTATTTTTTCTTTATTTTTATTTTTTCTTATTACATTTTTTTCATCGTCAAAGTCTTTATATTCAAATATTCTTTTTGTAGAAACTGATTTTTGATTATTTTCTTTTATTTTTTTAATTATATTATCACTACTAAAGTCATCTTTTGCAACACAACTACCAAAATAATCTATTTTTTTTACTTTACTTAATTTTTCTTTTTTATCTTTAAATAGAAAGAAATAATTTGTGGGATTGTAATTTATGATAAAATTTTGAGCTGGAAAATTCTTATTTAAATGAAGTTCTAATTTAGGATTATTAATGTTTTTAAATGCTTGAAAAGGGATAATATCAATATAACCAAGTTCTTTATTATTTTGCATTTCATTATAAATAACAGTTGGAATTTTAACTAGAAAACCTTTATTTTTAATATTTTCCATTTTTTGTTTTAAATGATAATAATACTTTTACTTATAAGTCTTTTTAACAGGAAATTTTTAATAAAATATTAAGAATTGAATACAAATTTTTATAAAAAATTTATATTCATTATTATTTAATTTTTCAATTAATTTTAAATTAATCAATATCTAATTAACTATTAAAAATATTACCCCTTTTAATTAAAATTATTAATTAAAACAAAAAAATAATATAAAAAAAAAAAATAATTGTCTTTAAAAAAAATTCCTTTCTTGAATAGAAAAACATTCCTTTTGAACCCCCTTTCAAAATTATATATTCCAATTAAAAAAACATCCAAAAAAATAAAATAAAAAATAATTAAAAATCCGAAAAACCGTATAAAACCCTTAAAAAATAAAAAATCCAATAAAGATTAAAATGGCAAGAACAAAACAAACAGCTCGTAAACAGACAACTCCAGCAGGAAAAGCACCTCGTAAGCAGATAGGAAGTAAAGCAGCAAGAAAGAGTGCTCCAATTCAAGGTGGAATAAAAAAGCCACATAGATATAGACCTGGTACAGTTGCTTTAAGAGAAATTAGAAAATTCCAAAAATCTACTGATCTCTTAATTAGGAAGTTACCTTTTCAAAGAGTAGTAAGAGAAATTGCTCAACAATTCAAAAGTGATTTAAGATTCCAAAGTCAAGCTGTTTTAGCTTTACAAGAAGCGAGTGAAGCTTATCTTGTTGGATTATTTGAAGATACTAATTTATGTGCTATTCATGCTAAAAGAGTAACTATTTTTCCCAAGGATATGCAACTTGCTAGAAGAATAAGAGGAGAAAAATAAATTTTTTTTGACTTTTAGATATTTTTTTTTGATTATTACTTCTTATTAAATTCAATTTAGTTTTAATTTTTTTATTTTTTTATATTTTTTTTAATTTTGTATTTTAAAAAAAACAAGTTTTGACTTAAAAGATATTTCTTATTATTCAATATATTATTCTTGTTTAGGGAATAAGATATTACATCATTTTAAAATAGGTATTTCATAAAGAAAATAAAAAAAATTTTTTTTTTGTTTAAAAGATATATTATAGTTAATTTTCTTATTTACAATTCATAAAATTTATTTTTGTGTTTAATTCTTGATTATTTATGTTAAAAGAAAGGAAAAAAGATTTCTTTCAATTTTTCTTTCTTCGACATTATTTCTTTTATGTTTTATATATTTTTAAAATAAAATAATTTATCCATAGGAATTAATAATTGTTATAATTTAATTATTTTCAAAATTTTGTTATAATTTATTAGAAATAGATAATTTCAATTATTTATTTTATTTATTCGAATTTAAAAATCATATATATAAAATGAAATATAAAATCTTTCATTGAACATTTTCTTTATAAATCTAAATTATATAATCATATGATATTATATATTTAATAAAATAGATAATACAATTATTTATTTTTCCTCTTCCTTTGTAAATATCTTTCTCTTGCTTCTTTTATTTTTTTTTCCAATTCTTCCTTATCATCATCTTTATCATTTTCTTCTTTTTTAATATCTAAAATATTATATAAATCAATAGCTTCTTCTTCTTCTTTATCAATTTGTTCAAAATCAATATTTTCTCCTTTTAATTTCCTAATATCAGCATTTTTTAAATATATTAATAAATCATTAATCCATTTTAATTCAACACTTGATACTTGCTTCATTACAGGTTTAGAAATTGTACCACTTAATTCAGTAAAAATTACATAATCACATTTTAAATTTTTTAAAGCAATTGAAGAAAATCTATCTAAAGTTACAGAAATGCCATCAGAAATTCTTATATAACCTAATCCATCAATTGAATTATTCATTATTCTAGCTGCATTCATATAAAAACCTTGACAAAGAGACATTCTAACTAAACAATTTATTTTTTCATAATCATCTAATGATGAATCATTTTCTATTCCTTCTCTTAAATTTTTTATATAGAATATGTTATAAAATTTTTCACATTCTCTTAAATTTATATTATTCATATAAGTTTTTATTTGTTCTAAGATATTTCTAGTTTGTCTTAAAGCTCTAATATGTAAGAAATGCTTTTGACACCATTCTTCATCAAAATTATGGAATTCTAATTCTTTATATATGTTTAATAAAGTAATATGGTCAGAATATTTATCAATAAATTCATTTTTTGTTTTTTCAAAATATGCTCTTCTATCTTCATCATATTTATTAACATTTACAAATACATTTTCAGAAGAGATTAAACTTACTAATATTTCCATTTCATTTTTAACATTAAAAAAATTAGAAGCAATTAAAGCTCTTGAGTAACAACAATCTAAAGGAAATTTTGTCATTTCCTTTCCTAAATTTGTAATATGACCATCAATATCAATAGCTTGAAGAAAAAATAATTGTTTTAAAGCTTCATATATTGAATTACTATCAGGTTTATCCATAAAGTCAAAATCAATAATATTATCAATACCCATTGATTTTAAAGTCAAAATAGTAGAAGCTAAATTAACTCTTAAAATTTCAGGTACAATAATATCAGTCATACTATTTTTATAAAATTGTTCAGTATAAATCCTTAAACATTTACCTGGTCCTGTTCTTCCAGCTCTACCACTTCTTTGTTTAGCTTGTACTTTACTTATGGGAACAATCATTAAAGAATCCATTGAAGTTTTATGATTATATATTTTTTGTTTAACATATCCACAATCAATTACATATCCAATTCCATCAACAGTTAATGAAGTTTCTGCTATATTTGTACAAAAAATTAACTTTCGACATCCATTTTTAGTTTTTTCAAAAATTTTAGATTGATCTTCTGTATTTTGAGCACCATATAATGGCATTATATTCATTGGAGGTACTTTTTTACCTTTTTTAGATAAGTCCTCTAATATACTAAATGTCATTTTACAAGCTTTTTCACATTCTTCAAAACCAGTTAAAAAAGCTAAAATATGACCAGGTCCTTCATGTAAATGAATTCTAATTGCTAATTCTACACTTGATTTAACTCTTTTATCCATTGGTGATGGATGATAAGTGATATCTACTGGATATAATTTACCACTTACTTTTAATAAAGGACAGTTATTAAAATATTTAATAAATTGTTCTGTATTTAATGTAGCACTCATTATTATTAATTTTAAAGAACCATTTCTTATTTTTACTACTTGTTTAATTAAAGCAAATAATATATCAGAATATAAACTTCTTTCATGTGCTTCATCAATAATTACTACATGGTATTTATTTAAAATATTATCAGCTAAACATTCTTTAACTAAAATACCATCTGTGACATATTTTATTATAGTATTTTCACACGAATTATCTCCAAATCTTATTGTATATCCAATTTCATTTCCTAATTTATAATTTTTTTCATAACATACTCTTTTAGCCATTTGAATTGCTGCAACTCTACGAGGTTGAGTGATCACAACTCGAGGTGATTTCTTTGATTTTTGAAAAACTTTATCATTTTTAAAAAAATCTGCTAATGTTAATGATTCTATAATATATTGAGGTAATTGAGTTGTTTTTCCACTTCCAGTTTCTCCAGTTATAATACAATAATTATTATTTTTTATTAAATTTAAAATTTCCTCTCTGTGTTGATATATAGGAAGAGATTTTCTGAATTCTTCTTTATACATATTATAAAAAGTAAATTATTAATTTAAAAGAAAAAAAAAATATTAAAATATTATTATCTAAATAAATAAGTTAATATTATAAAAAAATTAATTATAAAATTAATAAATGATTAGAGGAGTTTTTGAGCAGAAAGGCAAAGAAAAAAAGAAGAATGATTCAAGTGAAAGTCTTGATTCTTTAGACACAAATGATAAAATAGAAAACGAAGAAGATTTTCAAAATTTTAAAGAGGAAGTAGAAAGAAAAATAAGAGAAAAGAAAAGAAAATTAGAATTAAAATATAAATATAATAAAGATGAAGATGAAGAGAAATTGAAAAATAAATACGAGAAAAAAAAAGAAGATGAATTAAAAAAAGAAAGAGAAAAATTAGAAGCTCAAAGAAACAAAAGACAATCAGCAGCAGAAAAAACTCATAAAGAAAAATTAAAAGAACGAAAAGAAGAAATTGATAATGAGTTAGAAAGAGAATTCAATTTAAAAAATAAAAATGTTAAAAGTGAAAATAGAAAAAAAATTGAAAATTTAAATGATGAAATAGATAATTTAAAAAATGAATTAGATTCAATACAAACAAATAAAAATTACAGTAAAAATTATGATAAAGATATTGACATTCAAAATCAAATTAATAAATTAGAAATTGAAAGTCAAAGAGAAATAAATGAATATCAAAATAATTTATCTCTTGAATTAGAAAAAAAAAAGAATGAATTAAAAGAAAAATACGAAAAGAAAAAATTAGATTATGAAAATAATTTAGATTCTCAAGAAAATTCAAAAAAAAATAAAGAAAAAGAAACAAATCAAAACTCAAATGAATTATTATTAGAAAGTAAAAAAAAGATGTTAAATATTCAAAATGAAAATAAAATAATGAATTATAAAAATGGATTAATAAATGAATATAATAGAAATCTTGAAAAAGAAAAAAAAAAAATTGCTTCTTCAATTCAAGATGAAATATCTTTAGTTCAAAATAATTTTGAACAAATGAATAATTTTTATAAACAACAAAAATTAATATTCCAAGCTGAACAAAGTGTTTCTAACAGTTCTAATTTTATTGAAAGTATGCAAAATCTTTTAGATAGTAAAAATGCGATTTTTAAAAGTTTATTAGAACAAAATTATTACATTTTAAATAAAAATATGGAAGATATAAAAAATTTAAAAGAATTAGAATTTTTAACAAATAAAGATGAAATAATTGAAAAAATTCAAGATATTTTAAATATGTCTTTTTATTCAAATATTTATGATATTTTATATCAAGATTTAAATAGTGAAAAAAATTTAATGGGTAAATATTTAGAAGATTTAATAAGAAAATGCGAACTTATAATATCAACATTTAATTCTGATAAAAAAGTCCAATTAAGAACTTTTATAACTCATCCTAAATTTAACTGAATAATATTTTTTTTTTATGAGTATTTAAAATATTTAATTGAGTATTTAAAATATTTAAAATATTTATAATATTATAAAAAAAAAAAAAATTTTAAAAAAATAATATAAAAGGAGTAAAAAAGAAGTAAAATAAAATAAAAAATGAATCATGAAATGCCAGAAGAGATGCATATGAAGAAAAATAATAAAGAATCACATCTTGTGTATAAAAAATGGATGAAAGATAATTTAAAAAAACCAGAACAATTAAAAAATAGATTATATGATAGACATATTTCAAGAACTGGAAGAGGAAAAGAAATATCAAAAGGAGGTTCTGGTGGAAAATACACTTGGAAAGGTCATGGAAATTTAATTAGAGAAGCTTATTCAGATGAAATTCAAATTGATAATTATGATTATGATTATGAATAAGAATTTGTTTTGAAATATAAAAAGAATTCTATTATTTTTGGTTCTTATATATAAAAATATATAGTTTTATTATTTACTTTTTATAATTATTTTAAAGAAATTCAAGGGTAATTAGATTTAAAAGTTTGTTTGATTTTCTTTTTGATTTTCTTTTATAAGGTATTCAAAATATTTTCTTCTATTTATTTTTAATTCTGGATCTGATCTATTTCTGCCTTCTTTTTTCTTTAATGTTTCTAAAATTCCATCTTTAAATTGAGTTTTAAACATTTCTCTTTCTTCATTTGATATAGTTTTTAAAGAATATAATAAATATGGATTCTCGATTTTATATTTATCAAAAAAGTCTTGTGGATCAGACATAAAATATTTAGAAATAAAATTATCTATTGTTAAATTTAAAAAATCAAGAATTCTATAATTGCAACTATATTTTAATAAATCATCAATAATCTGTTTATTATATTCTTTAGGATAATTTTTATATTTTTTTGAAATATCATAAGACAGAAAAGTTTTAATTCTTGATTTAAAAAATAATTTATTTAATTCTAATTTTGTTTCTTTTGTAATTATTCCATCAGTTTTTAAGATCTTATCTTTTATATTTTCTTTTTCTAACAAGTTATTAATACCATAATATATAGAATCAAAAACTCTAACTTTAAATTTATTTAATAATATATCAAATTGATCTTTATTATGTTTTCCACATTCTTTTGAATTTTTTGGTTTTCTTCCTCTTGTTGGTTTTATATCTTCTTCATTTTTTTCTAATTTTTCTAAACTTTCTTCGTTTTTATTTTCCACAACTATAATTATTTCCTGAGTTTCTTCTTTTAAGTTTTCATATCCTTTATTTTCATTTATTTTTTCTTCGTTCGAAGGTTGTGTTGAAATAAATTCTTTTGGTTCATCCGAATCAAACCAATCTAATTCTTCTTTTTTTTCTTTAAAAAGTAAATTTATACATTTAATGCTATCAATATCATTATTTTCTGAATCTTCTTCATCAGAAAAATAATTTAAATAATCATAATCGCTCATTTTATATTTTTTTTTATTTATTGTTTATATTTTATTCTTTTAAAAAAGAGTTAAGATCACAACTTTTTTTCTTTGCTGTGTTTTAAATTGATATCTTATAAATTATTTTATCTTTCAAAATTAAATCATAATATATTAATAAATAATTGATAGTTTAATAAAATTTAAAAGTAATTTTATTGTTTAAATTTATTTATTTTTTTATATTAAATAATAATAAATAATAAATAAAATAATTATCTATTTCTAACTATCTAATAAATTATTATTTTTTTTTTCTGACTCTTCCATTTATTTTTTTAAAATGATTTATGATTCCAAATTCAACTAATTCTTTCATAGTATTTTTTTGTTCATAAGGTAAATTAATTACACTAAATAATGATTTTGATTCTACTCTGAATTCTTTTATAAAATCTTCATTATTATATTTCATAAAAATATTTTTTACATAATCATCAAATTTCATTTCTAAAATTCTTTTACCAATTTTATCCTCTTTTGTGTATTTAATTATTTCTTCATTTTCTAAATTATTTGAATTATCATGTCTTTTTGATTTTCTTTTTAATAATATTTTTTCAATTGGACTGTTAAAAAATTCTAAATTTGAATCTTTTTTACCATCTTTTATAATGTCTCCTGCGATTTTATTAAATTTTCCTTTATGATTTATTTGATATGATTTATTTAATATATCATAAATACTTTTCATTGCATG
>JAEEGK010007484.1_pt1 | contig 26038 bp, 24 predicted proteins | sample 8958771 | NCBI WGS metagenome assembly JAEEGK01 (sample SAMN16246547, study PRJNA631951) | gut metagenome | biome: gut microbiome; feature: rumen; material: SC-attached | host: Bos | place: Iran: Karaj | collected 2018-10 | reverse complement strand
ATACACGAAAAGAAGGAATCACTATTTTCTTTTTGAATGAATTCTTCCAGAGTATTAACATACTGCATTGCAGAATCCGATGGAACGTCGCGACCGTCTAACAGAATGTGAATTCTGCATTGTTTCAAACCTTCTGCTTTTGCTTTGCTAATTAAGCCCAATAGATGTTTAATATTTGAGTGTACATTTCCGTCCGACAATAATCCTATAAAATGAATCACAGAATCATTTTCTTTACAATTAGTGACAAGCTTATGCCATGTTTCGGTACGAAAAATGTCTCCGGATGAAAACGCCTCATCAACCAGTTTTGCGCCTTGAGATATGATTTGTCCGCAGCCTAAAGCATTATGCCCGACCTCGCTATTTCCCATATCTGCGTCGCTTGCAAGACCAACTGCAGTCCCATGAGCTTTCAATTTTACATGTTCACATTTGTCAAGCAAATCAGACAAAACCGGAGTATATGCATTGAAGACCATATCGCCTTTGTCATGATTTCCGATGCCAACCCCGTCAAGGACAACTAAAGCTATTCTCTTTTTTTTCATTTTTTTCTCCTTTTTGATTAAAGAAACTAACAAACTTTATTTGCTATAATGATTGATATTGTATATACAGTTTACATTATATATCTACATTACTTCTATCTTTTTTCCATCTTAAATTGGTTAAAGTACTAGGTGAAAATTGGATTTTTACAGGAATGAAAGATTGCGGAATAAGTTCTTTAATTCTTTTATAAAATTCTTTTTCAAAGTCTTCTTGTGATGTTCCTGTTCTCAAAACCATTTTTGCAAATAAGTAATCACCTAGAAAAGCGTGCGATGCTTTAAGCAAAACACAGTCTTGGATATCAGAAAAAGAACTACATATTATTTCTTCTAACTGCACTAGTGATTGTTTATTGCCATGGATATTTACAATGTCTGATTCGCGACCCAATATTTCTAGAAATCCATCTTCCTTTTCTTTTACAATATCATGTGTGTTATACCAACCATCGACGAAAGGAGAGGGTTCATTTAGGTAGCAAACCATAGAGTATTTGCTTTTAATATACAAGACACCATTGACTATTTTATAATTAAATCCATTTCCTCCTAATTTCATATATATTGAGTCGTTTTTTTCGCTATGAGTAACCATAATACCCAACTCGCTAAGTCCGTATGTTTGAAGAAAAGAGACATTAGGCAATTTCGCAGAAATGGAACGTAAAATATCTGGATTCATTCTTTCAGTTCCGTAAGAGATTAGTTTAACGCTTGTAAAATCATAGTTTTCAAAAGCGTTGCATATGAACAAAACATTTAGATAAGACGGCGTAGTAGGAAGTACGTTAACTTTATATTTTTCGATTACTTTACATACGTATTTAACATCTGTTGTTTTTATAAATACGCTGATTCCCCCAGAAAAAAGAGAAGAAAAGAGAGTATTAAGCCCACCGATATGATCGAGACCGAGAAAAATAAGCATAGTTCGTCTATTGAAATTTATATCGGTATATTTAGATGAGAATCTTTCCCAGTCATGTAATACAGCTTTAGGCTTTCCGGTAGTACCTGACGAAAAGATTATCAGACCAGATTTGTGTTCATTTAGTAGTGTTTCAATTTCACTAGAACTATTACGTATATTGTTTTTTTCGAAAGAAAAAGAATTATGGTTAAAACAAACAATGTATTCGCAGCAAGAAATCTCTAACTTAGATTTGATGTCATGATCACATTCGTTTACTAGTGCTACTGCGCAATTATTATCAAGTAATGAACATAAGGCCAATCCGTCAATCAAGGAATTGGATGTTACAAGTACAACAGATTTGTTACTAAGGTCATTATCATTGACAAAAGAGCATATGGAGTTGTATATATCAATACATTTCGAGTAAGAGTATAGAATGTCTTCATAAATAGCGCATATATCATTTGAGGGAAATAACATTAATTTACTTTTTATATTCATAGTTTGAGTCTCATTTTTTCATATTCAGTTACTGCGTGTTTTTCCAAATATAGTATTTTTGAGAGAAATGAATCCTCGTGGTCATTTATCGAACAATCCATAATGAATCTTATGTAGTTTGTCCAAAGAGAAGACGCTTCTTCTAATATTGATAATAAGTTATCTTTATTTGGTGGATTAATCCACCTTATAACACGGTGAACATTCATTAGTGAATTCTTGTGATTATCAATTTGAATTAAAGTACTATCATATCCGTCAACTTTTCCGCGAATAAAGTAGCCACGAAGATCATTAATAAAATCTGTCAAGGACTTGGTGTAATTACTATTTTTAGCTAGTTTATTTGGGGCAATACTATTAAGGAGGTCCTCTTTACGCGCATGTGTCTTTTCAAATAAAGAGGGGAAAAGGAAACGATAACGTATACTTTTAAATTTTTCTAAAAGAGTTTCAATAGTATATTTTTCTTGCATTGGTTCATATATTTTTATTTTGCTATTATCAGATAATTCGAAGGCGCAGAAGTGCTGGAGTTTGACTTTTTTGTATAGTCCAGTCCAAAAAGCGTCATAAGAATTGCAATTGATAATTCCCATAGTGTAGTGTCCATTACTTTGGTTAGTAGTTAACGCTAATCCATTTACACCTGCGAAATATAGGCCAGCATATTTTTCGAGTGCTCTCCAAGGATTTTGCCAGCCCACGTCAACATTTTGCCCCAGAATAGAGGAAAATTTTTTTGTATAAACAAAGTGCCAAGAATATATATACATATAATGAATCGGTATTTCGTATTGTTCTAACAATATTGCTAAACTATCATTTAAACAATTATTGTACTTTATGTGGGTATACAAACTAGTTTTCTCCTAATAAAGCCGCTATCATATTTATAAGATCCATAATAGTATTTTGACATGAAGAGTTAAAATCGCTAATTGAAAACACGATATTAAACTTATCCTCAAGAAGAACAATAAGACGGATAAGCAAAAATGAATCTAAACCAATATCTTCAAGCTTCATATCAAAAAAACTGTTGTCAAATTGAACAGCCAATATGTCTTCAATGGTTTTTTTTACGCCATTAGCAATATCATCTTTTTTCATTCAATTCACATCCTTTAAAGGGTAATTGGTAACATTAAATAGCGGATATGCATAAGCATATCCGCTATTCTTTTTAACTACAAGAGCAACTATTGCCGCACTCTGTGCCGGCAGGTCTTCCTCCATTTTGATTAATGCGATGTTTCTGATCATTAATCTTTTGAGAAAAGACAATTCCAAGTTCCGATTCAACTAATCGTTCATTGGTTTCAATACATGAAATTATCTCCATACCTGTTCTCCTTTCTTTTAAGATTTTTAGAATTGATGCCAAAAGTTTTTATAAAGTCATCTAGAGTATCCGATTGCTGCGCGCGGATATACAAGCGGATTCCAATCTCGATTTCTTTTTTTATCATTTGACATCGCTCAGAGCACGGAATAAATGGAGACGCTTCGTATGTATAACTTTCATGAGCGCATCCTCCACCACAAAAGTATTTTGCCCAACATTTAGAGCATTCACTAATATTATCAACGTAACGTTGTACATAGTTAGAATAGGCTTTAAGGTCAATGCCATCAATAATATTGCCTATTTCCATTCCCTTTACACCGATGAATCGATGACAGGGGTATATTACTCCGGTTGAAGAAATGCCTACTTGATCACATCCAACGCCACATGAATAATATCGTTGGGAACCTATAAGTAATTGGCGAACTATGTACGGAATACTAGTAACACCGATAACTTTAGAACTATTATCATTTTTTGTAAACGCGTTGGTTATACTGTCATAGTATTTCTCATAATCATCAGCTGTTATATTTAACGCATTTTCTTTACTCAAGGCGACAGGGCCAAATAGTACTCTAACCCCCAGTTCTTTCGCTTCGGCAATTACTTCTTCAATATAGGGAATAGATATGTGTGTTAAAATACAGCGAATTGAAATATCCTCTCGAGGTAGAGCATTTTTCAATTTTATTATGTTTTCACGTATTATTTCACGGTTTTTAGTATTTGTAAAAGTTGATTTTCTTTGTATATCCTGCAAAACTCCATCATATGAAACAACTACATGAAACTTATTTTGCTTGAAAAAAAATACAATCTCATCTGTTACAAGAGTACCATTAGTGATAAGAGAGAATAGCCATTTTTTCTCAGAATATTTTGTCTTACAATATTCGACGATTTCTTTAATTAACTTAAAGTTGACTAAGGGTTCTCCGCCGAAAAAATCTATTCCCAAGGTATTTTCAGAACTGTGGTTTACCAAAAAGTCAACGGATTGCATGGCGGTATCTGATGACATAACTTCGTTTGAATCTGTAGGCGAAGTACCACCATCATTGAAACAATAAATGCATTGCATATTGCAGTTTGAAGAAACCATAAGAGAAATGCTTAATAAGTTAACAGTTTTGAAATCATATTTCTTTTTGATTTCCCGATTGATATCGGATGTGTCAAAAAATCCTCTTTTCTTAAATTCGGAATACTGCGTTATTAATCCATTGAGAGTATCTTTTCCATAAACGGATTCAAGAATGGTTGTATCCATATTTTCAAGGAATTCACTCATTGCTTTATTGACCTTAAAAAGAATACCGGAATGAACATCCAGACAAAAATAATCATTCTCTTCTTTCAATATTTTAACTAAAGGTTTATCCATACGTCCTAATATCCTTCCATTTTTTAAATCGATTATGTAATATGTGCCATCTAGATTTGTTATAAAACTGATTTGTTTCGAACAAAATCAAATTTTGTAGATTTGAAATATCCGTAGTGTCAAAATGATTCGCATTTTTACTTAAACGGAAAAAGTGATCTATTAGTCCGATTTGTTTTAAGTATGACAAGCTATTATTTGTAACATTCGGATTTGAAAAATAATAGCCGATGTTTTCTTTTTTTATAGCACAGTAAGCTTCAGGGGAAATGGTGGACAAAAAAGCATTGTTTACAGAAAGGATTTTATTTGTTGAAAAGAATGGTATGGCACCTCCACTTTCTGCCTCACCTAAAACAATCGCAATGTTAGGAACTGATAAATTGAGATTTGCTACTAAGAAGTCTCTTAAAAAGAGAACTTGTCCGTATGATTCAGCGATTGCATCGCACTGAGCACCGACAGTGTCAACAAAAAGCAATACGGGAATTCTCATTCTTTCTGCCAACTTCAAAAAAATAGTAGCTTTTTTGTAACCTTTTGGGCTAGTCATTCCATAATTACAGGCAGCAAACTCGTAAAAAGAGTTTCTATTATTTTCTTGGGCGATAACAGCATATTTTTGTTTTTGGATAAATCCAAAGCCACATATTATTTCTTTTGAATCAGAGGATGAAGAATTTCCTTGTATTTCAATAAAATCGTTAAAAAGTACCCGAAGTAATTCAGAACTATATATTTTTTCCATGGAACGCACATAGGAAAAACAAGTCTCTATGTCTGATAGAGAACCAGCAAAATCAATTTGAGAGAGTTTTTTTTGCTTTACTATCCTATTTCCTGTAAGAACATATTTGATATGACTATATAACTCATCAATGTTGATGGTTTTTGACAGTAATCCTGTATTGAGTTGGTATGAATCTGTTTGATACTCGTGTATATCATTACCGAAAAGCTTTTTATGAATTATATTTCCACATAGACCAATGTTAGTATTTCGGATGGCAAAACGTAAATCGGCAGTAGAACCAAAACTAGCCAATACGCCTCCGTAAATATACTTATCAAAAATGGAGATATATAAAAATCCCTTCTTCTTATAATGTTCAATTTGTCCGGTTATTCTCGTCATTTGGATGACAGAATTGACACCTTCATCAATGTTCATTCCACTTGAACAATAAATAACAATTGAGTGCAGCTTTCTTCTTTCTGATTCCTTAAAAAAGTCGATTAATTTCTTGGCCTCAGCCTGACCTATACATCCTTTTGACACATCGCCCGTGAAAACTGCTATTGATGCATTTATAGTTTCAAAAATACACTCACCACATAGCAATTTTCCATCAAAAACAAAATTTGAAGAGTTCCATTCAACGAATGAGTTAATTATCCCATATCTATTCAAAATATCAGTTTTTCTATCCATAATCCCCCCCCAACTAACATCAATTTAGCCCATTATGGGCTATTTGTCAATATTCTAGATGCTTTTGTCTAAATTAATCATTGAAGGGAGGTGAATTAATGTTTCATCGAATTCGTGATTTAAGAGAGGATCATGACTTATCTCAAACGCAGATTGCTCAGCTACTTAATGTTTCTCAACGTTGCTATTCACATTATGAATGTGGTTCGAGAGATATTCCGACAACAATACTAATATCTTTAGCGGATATCTTTGACGTTAGTATAGATTACATGCTTAATCGCACGGATAATCCTTGTGTCAATGTTTTACCTACGTGCAAAAAAGTTATTTATTGATTTTTACATAGGGTATAGAATACTTATATTTCAATATGTAGTTTATATATAGATTGTGTTGTGGCATTTCAGATAAATTGAGGTAGAATTATTGTTTTCCACTGAAAGGAGAATCCGAATATGTATTGGGTCATCGCGTGTCTTGCGGTACTGGGTATCGCAATCGATATTTGGTTCATTAAAACCGAATATGCGGGAAAGATGGTTAAAGCAACGGTTTACAAAGGACTTGCATCCTTAACGTTTGTAAGTCTCGGTATTTACGCTTACATTCGGGTTCCTTCACGATTTGGGCTCCTGATCGTCATCGGTCTGATCCTGGGGCTCATCGGGGACGTTCTTTTAAATCTCAGGAATGTTCTCCGGGGCGCTGCTTCAAGGAAGATATTCGCTCTGGGGATTTTCTCCTTCGTCTGCGGTCATTTTCTTTATATTGCAGCGCTTATCGGACGAAACACGGATATAATCCTCATTTCGCTCATTGTGACTGCGGTGGCTTCCGCCGTATTGATAAGACCCCTCATGACGCGGATCACGGCGCCGAGCAAAGGCCTTGAGATTTTCGGTTACGTTTATCTTGCGATTGTCATCGGAATGTCCTCATGCGCGGAGGTTCTTTTGTACAAAGAAGTATCGCCTCTTACGATACTTTTCTTCTTTGGCGGTCTTTTGTTTATGGTGAGCGATTTTATCATGATCTATTATTCCTTCGGGAAAAAGATAAAGCCCCTGCGGGCCATCAACCTTCTTGCTTATTTCGTGGGTCAGGTTTTGATCGCGACGAGCATTCTTTTTGCATAGGAGGTCAAGGTGAAGATAGTCATTGCACCCGATTCTTTCAAAGGCAGTCTCTCGGCGCCGGAGGTCGCACGCGCCATGGAGCGCGGAGTTAAAAGGATATTTCCTGCGGCGGAGACGGTGCTTTTACCCATGGCTGACGGCGGAGAAGGCACGGTGGACGCTTTGGTCACTGCCATGGGCGGCAGGCTTGTGAACGTTCCCGCCCACGATCCCCTGGGAAGAGAGATCAACGCCTCTTACGGTATTCTCCCCGACAATACCGCAGTCATAGAAACGGCCGCGGCATCGGGTCTTACTTTGATCGAAAAAGAAAAACGTGATGCGATACACGCTTCGACCTTCGGTACCGGCGAACTCATAAGGGATGCCCTTAAAAACGGGGCAAAGAAACTGATTATAGGCCTCGGAGGTTCCGCAACCACCGACGGAGGAATGGGAATTGCAAAGGCCCTGGGTTTTAAATTTTTGGACGAAAACGGAGCGGAACTTAACGAAGGCGGAGCAGAGCTTAAGAAGCTTTCAAGGATCGATAGGTCGGGCGTGATGCCCGAAGCAAAAAGCGCGGTCTTTCAATTCGCAAGCGATGTAAAAAATACCCTTTACGGAAAGAACGGAGCCGCATGTGTATTTGCTCCCCAAAAGGGCGCAAATGCCGGGGATGTGGCGCTTTTGGATGCGGCACTTAAGAATTACGGCGATGTATTGCTGAAGCAAACGTGCCGTGACATAGCGAATCTTGAAGGAACCGGAGCGGCAGGAGGGATTGCAAGCGTTTTTCTTGCTTTTTTAAATGCAAGCCTTGGTTCAGGCATCGATTTCGTGATGGACGTCACGGATTTTGATTCGAAGGTTAAGGACGCGGATCTTGTCATCACGGGAGAAGGAAGGATCGACGTCCAGAGCGCCTGCGGGAAGGTGCCTTACGGTGTGGCAAAGCGCACCAAAAGACACGGAAATATCCCCGTGATCGCTATCGGAGGCTCACTCGGAGATGGTTATGAAGAACTCTATTCGGTCGGTGTTGATGCGATTGCTTCCTGCGTGAATAAGATCTGCACCCTCGAAGAGGCCATGAAAGAGGCCGCAGCCAATGTGGGGAGGGCCGCGGAAGAGGCTGCGAGACTCATAAAGATCGGGCAATTGAAAAATTTTTAAAATTACCGATTGACAAGATAGGCAAATGCCTGTATAGTGCTGTCTATACACAAAGGAGCAGGACAATGGTTTCAAATGCTATTATCGCGAAACTGAATATGATGATGTGCATGTGCATGTGCGGTCGGATGTCAGAACCCCGGTTTTCAAATTTCAGGGATGGCGATGCGGCTTTAAATGTCGTGCGCCTTTGATCAAAAGTACACCTGATAATCGGATGACCGGGAGTCGAAAGACACCGGTCATTTTTTTGTGCGGCGAATGGGAAACCTGACGTCGCGAGGGAACGTCGACTGCAGCGGCAATCTCATCGGGAGTACGGGAGGAAAGAACATGAAGATTAAGACAAACATCATACAAAAGCAGACAGGGACCCTTCGAATGTGTATGTGCATGTGTAAATAATACGACCGTCGAAAAACAATAATTACACAAACACAATCAAACACTTTTGGAGGAAAACAATAATGAAAAACAACATTTTAAAGAAACTCGGAATCATTCTTACGGCAGTGCTTACAAGCACACAGATCCTTGCAGGATGCGGATCGACAACATCTCAGAGCGCGCAGGCATCAGCTTCAAAGCCTGATGTAACAGCTTCGGCACCCGCAAACGCTGCATCAACCGAACAGAAGGAATCCAAGGGCACCATAACCGTTGCCGCGTCCCCCACACCTCATGCGGAAATTCTTGCCAAGGCAGCAGAGATCCTTAAAGAGCAGGGCTGGACCTTAAAGGTTACGGAATTTGAAGACTATGTACAGCCCAACCTGGTAGTTGAGAGCGGCGAGTTTGACGCAAACTACTTCCAGCACGTTCCCTATCTTGACGATTTTAACGCAAACAATAATACAAATATCGTAAACGCAGGCGGAATACACTACGAACCCTTCGGTATTTATCCCGGAAAGAAAAAAGCCCTTTCGGACCTTGCGGAGAAAGATACCATCGCAGTTCCCAACGATACCACCAACGAAGCAAGAGCCCTTCTGCTTTTACAGGCAAACGGCATCATCAAGCTTAAAGAAGGTGCAGGCCTTTCCGCAACCGTTCTCGATATCGTTGAAAATCCTTTGAACTTAAAGATCCAGGAGCTTGAGGCAGCTCAGGTATCAAGAGTCAAAGACGAAGTCGCTTTCGTGGTCTTAAACGGAAACTACGCTCTTGAAGCAGGTTTCTCGGTAGCAAAGGACTCCGTTGCTTACGAACAGTCCGATTCCGAGGCTGCAAAGACCTACGTAAACATCATTGCAGTCAAAGCAGGTAACGAAGAAAACGAAGGCATCAAGGCTCTTGTTGAAGTCCTTAAGTCCGATGCCATTGTTCAATTCATCAACGAAACCTACGACGGAGCGGTTGTTCCTTACAAAGACTGATGAGGTGAAACATGTCCTTTATCCGGATTGAAAACTTAAGCAAAACCTTCGGCGGAAAGGACGACAGCGTCAGAGCCTTAAAGGATGTGAATTTAAGCATTGAGAAAGGCGAGATATTCGGCGTGATCGGACTTTCCGGAGCAGGTAAAAGCACTCTGGTTCGATGTATAAACTTACTTGAACGTCCATGTGACGGCAAAATCCTGATAGACGGGAAAAACATTCTGGAATTCTCCGAAAAAGAGCTCAGGGAAGAACGCAAAAAAACAGCCATGATCTTCCAGCAGTTCAACCTTCTTATGCAAAGAAACGTGCTTGACAACGTCTGTTTTCCCTTGGAGATTGCCGGGATCGGTAAAAAAGAAGCGAGAAAGAAAGCTCTCGAATTATTAAAAAAAGTTGAGATAGCCGACAAAGCAAAATTCTTTCCGGTGCAGCTGTCCGGAGGACAGAAGCAAAGGGTCGCAATAGCAAGGGCCCTTGCTTCGAATCCGGAGATCATTCTTTGTGACGAGGCAACAAGCGCTCTGGATCCGCAGACCACCAGAAGGATATTGAAGCTCTTAAAGCAGATCAACGAAGAGTATGGCATCACAATAGTGATAATCACTCACGAAATGAGGGTGGTGGAGGAAATCTGTGACAGGGTCGCCGTTCTTGAAAAAGGAAGACTTGTGGAGGAAGGGGAGGTAAGTGAAGTTTTCTCGAACCCCAAATCCCCGGCTGCAAGGCGGCTGATCCTTACAAAGCAGAGCGAACAGATCGAAGAGGAGGAAGAATCCTATGGGCTTGGCTGATATTATGAAAATGCTTGCGGACGGAACGAAGGATACCCTTATAATGGTGCTCTTTTCCACCCTTTTCGGCTATCTTTTCGGCCTCCCCTTGGGAGTGCTTCTGTCGGTAACGGGCGATAACGGGTTAAAACCCATGCCCCTGCTTTACAGGGTCCTTGATGTGGTAATAAATATTGCAAGAAGCATCCCTTTCCTGATTCTGCTGATCCTTATCCAGCCCTTTACAAAAACGGTTGTCGGGAAAAGCTACGGAACGCTTGCTACGGTGGTTCCCCTTACGGTGGCCGCCATTCCCTTTATAGCAAGAATGGTTGAAAGTTCCCTTAAGGAAGTGGATGCGGGCGTCATAGAGGCGGCACTCAGCCTGGGTGCGTCTAAGATGACGATCATAACAAAGGTGCTTATCGCCGAGGCCAGAACTTCGCTTCTGATCGGTGTAACCATCGCAACGGGCACCATCCTCGGTTACTCAGCCATGGCCGGTATCGTGGGCGGCGGCGGGCTCGGAGATATAGCTATCCGATACGGCTATTATCGGTACGAGACCGAAATAATGATAGTCACCGTTGTGGTGATCGTCTTATTCATGCAGCTTTTCCAATGGTTTGGCATGCTTCTTTCCAAAAAGTGCGACCGGAGAAAGAGATGACCTTTCAGGGCTCTTACAATAATCCGGCGGTGATGCTATAATTGTTCCGATAAATGATCTATCGGAGCGAACCATGAAGGAAGAAGACATTCTTTTTGAAGACAATTCCATACTGGTTGTAAACAAACCTGCGGGACTCGCGGTGCAGACGGCGAAGATCGGTGAAAAAGATCTTCTCGGCGAAGCAAGGAACTATCTCAAGGGAAAGGGCGAGGCCCCCGATGTCTTTCCGATACACAGACTCGACCAGCCTGTTTCCGGGATCGTTTTACTTGCAAAAACCCCCGAAGCCGCAGCAACCCTTTCAAGGGATATGCAAGCCGATGCTTTTTCCAAGGATTACAAAGCAAGGGTCTACATTAAGGGTAAGATTGAAAGAAGCGGTGAACTGAGGGACTTCCTTTTAAAGCAAAAAGACAACACTTCCAAAGTGGTAAGCAAAGAAACCAAAGGCGCCAAAGAAGCGATCCTGACTTATGAAGTCACGGCAGCAGAAGAAGATAACGCAAATCTTACGGTTCATTTAAAGACCGGTCGTCACCATCAGATAAGAGTACAGCTTTCAAACGCCGGGATGCCTATTCTCGGAGATTTAAAATACGGTAACGAAGAAAGCCTCGCCGTTTCAAAGAGGCTCAACATCAAAACAGTGGCCCTCACGGCTTACAAACTTAAGTTCAAACATCCGGATTCAGGGAAGCCCATGGAGTTTTCAATATAACTCCGGGCTTCTTTTTTTGCGCATTTTACGCTATTATATCTATTATGAGAACAAACATTGCGGGAAGAAAAAAGAATATAAAACATGACCGTGTTTTCTGGTTTACGCTGGCGGGGAACATTCTGGCATTTTTGCTGATAACCGTGATATTTACGGGACTTCCGCTCTATCTCCGATCCGGGTACAACAATATCGCCGAGGGCAAGTACATTTTCTTTATGAACGTGGCAAAGTACACGGCGATAATCATGGGATTTTTCACGGCGCTCTATCTCGTCATAAGGGGGATGTCGGAAGCGGAGTTAAAGGCTTTTCGCCCCATAAAGAAGCTCGATTACGCACTTTTGTTTTTCGCGCTGGTCCTGATTATATCCCACCTTTGCTCACCCTATAAATCCGTGGGAGCAGGGTCCTCTTATTGGTTTCATGAGGGTTCCGTGTGGGGGTGCTTAGGCTGGTACATGGGTCTTATTACCTATCTTGTTTTCATCATGTTTTACTTCATCGTTTCCAGATATTTAAATTATCGGGATTTCGTGCTTCTTCCGGTGATTGTGCCTGCCATGATTGTTTTCGTCTGGGGAATATTTAACCGTTTCGGCGTTTCCTTCATCGAATACGACGGCCTTGACCCCGAATACATTTCATCCATCGGCAACATTAACTGGTTTTGCGGGTATCTTACGGTAATCCTTCCCATCATCATAGGTTTATATCATTACAAAGAAGGTCTGATCCGTTTTCTTTTTGCGATTCCCATGTTTACGGGGTTTTTCGTAACCATCATAAACGGTTCGGATTCGGGACTTTTTGCTTTGTTCATGACGCTTCTGGTGCTCTTTGTCATATCTTCGAAGGACGAAAGAAAAATGGCCCGCTTTTCGGAGATCGGGTCGTGGCTGTGTGCGACCATGGTCCTGGTGGCACTCATAAACAGATTTAACCCGGATCTTCTGACGTTTCGAGGCATGTTCGGAGACCTGTTTACAGACGTAAGGATAACCCTCGGAATCTTTCTTGTTTCGCTGGCGGTGCTTGTTTACTTTCATGCCTGCGCTAATGAGATGGCGGTATATCCCGGGTTTTTGAAAAAGCATCTCGGTCTCATTGCGATCATTTTAACAATCCTTATTGCGGCGGCGATAATCACGCTGATTGCGGTAAATACCGCACTGGGGGGCACACTTCCCGTGATCGGCCGACACGAGTTCTTTATCTACGACAGGGAATGGGGAACCAAGAGAAGCGTTGACTGGGAGGTCGGTTTTAAGAGTTTTCTTTCGCTTGATTTTTGGCATAAGCTTATCGGAATCGGGCCTGACTGCTTCTGGTTCAACATAGTGGACCACCCGGATTTAAGAGAGAACGTAAGGCTCGCCTTTAAGGACATTAGACTTGTAAACGCGCACAATATTATGCTTACAATGCTCGTAAACACAGGCGTCATCGGACTTTCGGCATTTATAGGCGTTATCGTCTGTGCCTTTAAGACCTTTGGAAGCAGATTAAAGGAAAAGCCCGGACTCATCATGTTTATCCTGGTTTTGGTGATGTACCTATCCAACAACCTTTTCAGCTTCGAGCAGATCACCAGCACCCCGTTTTTGTGGCTGGCTATGGGAATCGGGGCGAGTATGACCGTGAAAAAGGCGAATTGACAAACCTTTTGACAGGGCATACAATTTGAGAAGAATTTTTGATTTACGGAGGAAATATGGCAGACAAGAAAATGGTAGAGGCGATAACCTCTATGGACGAGGACTTCGCACAATGGTACACGGACATCGTGAAAAAGGCCGATCTGTGCGACTACACAAGTGTTAAGGGATGCATGGTATTCAAGCCCGCCGGATACGCGATCTGGGAGCTTATCCAGAGACAGCTGGACGACAGGTTCAAAGCAACCGGCGTTGAGAACGTTTATCTTCCCATGTTCATTCCCGAGAGCCTTCTGGAAAAAGAAAAGGATCACGTTGAAGGCTTTGCTCCCGAAGTAGCCTGGGTTACCCAGGGCGGACTGCAGCCCCTTCAGGAGAAGATGTGTGTACGACCTACCTCCGAAACCCTTTTCTGCGATTTTTATAAAAATGAAGTACATTCCTACAGAGACCTTCCCAAGGTTTATAACCAGTGGTGCTCCGTAGTTCGCTGGGAGAAGGAGACAAGACCTTTCCTTCGTTCCAGAGAATTCCTCTGGCAGGAAGGACACACCATCCACGCCACCGCAGAGGAAGCAGAAGCACGTACCATTCAGATGCTTGACGTTTATGCTGACTTCTGTGAGGAGGTTCTTGCAATCCCTGTAGTTAAGGGACGCAAGACCGAAAAAGAAAAATTTGCGGGCGCACAGGCTACCTACACCATCGAAGCTTTGATGCACGACGGTAAGGCTCTTCAGTCCGGTACCAGTCACAACTTCGGTGACGGCTTCGCCCACGCTTTTGACATTCAGTTTACAGACAAGGACAATACCTTAAAATATCCTCACCAGACCTCCTGGGGATGCACCACCAGACTTATCGGTGCCATCATCATGGTCCACGGTGACGATTCGGGACTTAAGCTTCCCCCGCTCGTTGCACCCACCCAGGTTGTTATCGTTCCCATCAAACAGAAGGCTGAAGGTGTTCTCGACAAGGCTTACGAACTTCGTGACGAACTCAAAAAGAAGGGCTTCAGAGTCAAAGTGGACGACACCGACAAGAGTCCCGGATTTAAGTTCGCAGAGACCGAGATGCGCGGGGTTCCTTTCCGTGTTGAGGTTGGTCCCAAGGATATCGAAGAAGGCAAGTGCATAATCGTACGCCGCGACAACGGTGAAAAGTTCGAGTGCCCTCTTTCGGGACTTACCGCTAAGATCGAAGAGCTTATCCCCGTTGTACAAAAGGATATGCTGGAGGCTGCGAGAGTACGTCGCGATTCTCAGACTTACGAAGCAAGAACCTGGGATGAATTCAAGAAGATCTTCGAAGAAAAGACCGGTTTCGTTAAGGCTATGTGGTGCGAAGACGTTGCCTGCGAAAACAAGATCAAAGAAGAACTGGCCGTTACCAGCCGTTGCATGCCTTTTAAACAGGAGCATCTTTCCGACAAATGCGTTTGCTGCGGAAAACCCGCCAAGAAGATGGTTTATTGGGGAAGAGCGTATTAATTGTTCAAAGGGGGGACCCATTTATGGGGAGATGCCTTTGAACCACGTGCGACCTCATCGGCGCAGCCGATTATAATGGGAGCACTTCTCAGCGGGCAAAGAAGACTTTTTCATTTGTAAGGAGGTTCATTCATGAACGTACTCGTTATCAATTGCGGCAGCTCGTCGCTTAAATATCAGTTTATCAATTCCGACACCGAAGAGGTTATGGCAAAGGGTCTTTGCGAGCGTATCGGAATCGACGGAAGCCAGATCACTTATCAAAAGGCAGGCGGAGACAAGGATATCACCGTATCACCCATGCCCGACCACACCAAGGCGGTTCAGCTTGTTATCGACAAACTTACGGATCCCGTTAACGGTGTAGTCAAGTCCTTGAAGGAGATCGATGCCGTAGGTCACAGGATAGTTCACGGCGGAGAAAAGTTTGCTTCGTCCGTTGTTATCAACGATGAAGTCATCAAAGCCATCGAAGAGTGCAACGATCTTGCTCCCCTTCACAATCCCGCAAACCTTATCGGTATTCACGCCTGCGAAAAGCTTATGCCCGGCGTGCCCATGGTAGCGGTGTTTGATACGGCATTCCATCAGACCATGCCTCCCAAGGCTTATCTCTACGGTCTTCCTTATGAATATTATGAAAAATACAAGGTTCGTCGCTACGGCTTCCACGGAACCAGCCACGACTTCGTATCTTCGGAAGCCGCCAAGTTCCTCGGCAAAGACAGAAAAGATTTAAAGATCATCGTTTGCCACCTTGGTAACGGAGCATCCATCTCCGCAGTAATGAATGGTAAGTCCGTTGACACCTCCATGGGTCTTACCCCCCTTGAAGGCCTTATCATGGGAACCAGAAGCGGTGATATCGATCCCGCCATCATTACCTTCCTTTCAAACAAGCTTCATGTACCTGCCGACGCTGTAATAGACATTCTTAACAAGAAGTCCGGTGTTTACGGCCTTTCAAAGGTATCAAGCGACTTCAGAGATCTTGAGAAAGCCTACAACGAAGGCAACGAACTCGCCAAGATCACTCTTGAAACCTACTCTTACAGAGTTGCAAAATACATCGGATCCTATGTTGCAGCCATGAACGGCGTTGATGTTATCGCTTATACCGCAGGTGTGGGCGAGAACACTTCTCTTGTCCGTAAGATGGTGGGTGAATACCTTACCTACCTCGGAACCAACGTAGATCCCGAAAAGAACAAGATCCGCGGTGAGATAGTGGTTCTTTCCGATCCCGGCAGCAAGGTTGTTACCATGATCGTTCCCACCAACGAAGAACTTGCAATTTGCAGAGAGACCGTAAGACTGGTAAAATAATCTATAGAGAGACCAGGGGGTTCATGGATGAACAGTCCGTGGACCCCTTTTTTCAAATTAAATTATAAGTATGAACATTTCTCTTCCCAGCAATGTAGAAAAGATCATATCGGTCCTTGAAGAAGCCGGGCACGAAGCCTACGCGGTAGGCGGCTGTGTGCGGGATTCTTTGCTTGGAAGGACCCCCAACGACTGGGATATTACCACTTCCGCAGAGCCCTTGGAAGTAAAGAAACTCTTTAAACGAACCTTTGACACGGGAATTCAGCACGGCACCGTATCCGTGCTTTTCGGTAAGGAGATCTATGAGGTCACAACTTACAGGATAGACGGCAAGTATGAGGATTCCAGACATCCCAAGGAGGTTTCTTTTACCAAGAGTCTTTCGGAGGATCTTCGAAGAAGAGATTTCACCATAAACGCCATGGCCTACAATCCCCGCACGGGAATTGTGGATAACTTCGGCGGAATGGAGGACCTGCGGTGCAAAACCGTACGGGCGGTGGGAAATCCCGAGGAACGTTTCGGAGAAGATGCCCTCAGAATCCTTCGAGCCGTAAGATTTGCGGCTCAGTTAGGTTACTCTGTCGACGGAGAAACCGAGAAGGCCATCAGGGAGCTGGCAAAGAATCTTAAAAATATAAGCGCCGAGCGAATTCGCGTTGAACTTGAAAAGCTCATCACAAGCGATAATCCCGGCTACATCAGAAAGGCTTACGAACTTGGCATTACGGGGGTGGTTCTTCCCGAGTTTGACCGGATGATGGAGACCCCTCAAAACAATCCCCATCACACCTACACGGTGGGAGAGCACACGATCCGCGTAATGGAAGGCATCGGAAATACGAAGATATTAAGGCTCACAGCCCTGCTTCATGATATAGAAAAACCCGGAACCCGCACCACGGACGAAAAGGGGATCGACCACTTTTACGGGCACCCCGCCAAGGGCGCAAAGACCGCTGCGGAAATCCTGAGGCGTTTAAGATATGACCGGGACACGGAGAAACTGGTAAGCCGCCTGGTGGAATTCCACGACTGGGAGATCCACGCAAAGGTTTCCGATATCCGCAGATGGGTAAACAGGATCGGTGAAGACTGCTTCCCGCTCATGTTTGAAATAAACAAAGCAGATATTCTGGCGCAGAGTGATTTCCACAGAGAAGAAAAATTAAAGCATCTGGACTCACTTGAGGCTGCTTATGATACAATGATAAAAAACGGTGACTGTGTTTCTTTAAAAACCCTTGCCGTTACAGGGTCCGACCTGATAAAGGAAGGCTTTCCCGCAGGACCGAAGATTGGAGAAGAGTTAAACCGCCTGCTTTCAATGGTGCTTGACGACCCTTCGAAAAATAACAGAGAATTTCTTCTTTCTCAAATTCATCGATAAATACAGAGGCTCTATGTTAAAGAAAAAATCGATTCTTTTAATTGCATTGGTGTCTGCCTTGTTTGTGTTGCAGGGGTGCGCGTTTTCGGAACCTCCGGCGCATACGAACACGTCCGTTTCCATGAAGGACAACCTCTACACAGTTCCCGAGATAGGAGCTTACGACTGTGCGGATACGGCGGTGATTACCGGAATCGACAGCGTCAACAAGACCATCACATTCTATAACTATGAGCTTCGCAAATCCTATACTCTCGAGTATGATTCTCTTACGCGTTTTGCGGATAAATACGGGACAGCCCTTACGGCGGGACAGTTAAAAGAAGGAACCGTTACCGATGTACTGTTCTTAAAATCCAAAAAGCAGCTGGTTTCTTTATCCGAGGCCGCAAAGGCCTTTACCGTTACCGATGTTACAGGCTTTTCCGTAGACATCAATTCAAAGGTTTTTACCTATAAAAACGATTCCTATAAGATCACGGAAGGCACCGTGCTTCTTGCGGATGACAGAAAACTTTCCCTGCAGGATTTAAGCCCCGCGGACAACGTCACCCTTACGGGCTTTGAAAACGAGATCTACAGCATTACCATAAACAAGGGCCACGGGTATCTGGTGCTTCGTAAGAGCTCACATCTGGTGGGCGGTTATCTTGAGATCGGAAACGATTATCTTGAGGCCATTTCCGAAAACATGCTTGTTACGCTTCCCGCAGGGGATTATCCGGTGGTCATCAGCAAGAACGGAAGCTCCGAAACCAGAAATATTTCCATTCTTTCGGGCAAAGAAACCGTTCTTGATGTAAGCGACGTAAAGGTGGGCGAGCCCAAGGTCGGCAAGATCTACATAGAAGTTACACCCGAAAGCGCGAAATTATACGTTGACGGCGAGATCGTGGATCATACCAGACTTCTTACCTTCCCGGTGGGGCTTCACAGACTTTCCGCCACTGCCGAGGGGTATGAATCCGTCACCAGATATTTTAATGTGGGGACCGAGACCTCATCTCTTGAGGTCGAACTTGAATCCACAGACAAGACCGATAAAAAAGAAGAGGAAGAATCCCACACCGACGGATATTTTATCTTCATTTCCTCCCCTTCGGGCGTCGAGGTATATTTTGACGGAAATTATATAGGCATGTCCCCTCTTTCCATCGCAAAGAAAGCGGGCAATCACACCATTACTTTAAGAAAGACCGGATATGAGACCAGAAACTATAATGTGCTGATCGAGAATACCGCCAAGGATGTGTACTACGCTTTTGATGTGCTCGCTCCGGATTCTTCCGGCGGTACGAACAATGCTGCAAACACATCCGACAGCTCCGCTTCTTCGAGTACTTCTTCCGAGAACATTTCCACCGACAGTGTATCCGGGAATCTCTGATTTTGTTAATAAATTTAATACATCCCAAAGGTATAATTCCCCTGTGTGAGTGTCACACGGGGGATTTTTGTATTGTATTCTGAAAGGGTGGGTAAGCATGAAGATTCTCAGGAAATTTTTCCCCAAAGGCGCCGGTCTTTTGGCTTTCGGAACCTGGCTTGTAACCTGCGTTCCCGAGATTCAGTCAGTCAAGAGCCTGTTTAATACGGGCGCGGATTTAAACTCCGCTGCGGCTATCAAGAACGGTGTTCTTTTTCTGATTATCGAGGTTCTTTTATTTTCCGTTGCTGCGGGCCTTTCCGGCCGGGAGGAAAAGAATATCACGGAATGGATTAAAACCATAGGGCTTGTTGTACTGTACGGCGGCACCTGTCTTTTTTTCGTGGGCATGTTCGAAAAACTTCTGACAGATGCAATGGTATCCTCCAAAGGAAGCTACGTTGTATGTGCGGTGATTATTCACCTGCTTCGAGCCGTGGTTGTAACCTTTATGCTGATTCTTTCCCGCACAGGTTCCTTCATGAATTCGCTCAAAGGAATCATAAAGAAACCCATTGTCTTTGCGGCCTGGTTTGTTTTCGGGCTTCTGTCCGAATTTGTGACCGTAAGTTACCTGGGCGGTCTTATCGAAAAGGGACATGCAGATCTTACAACCACCTATGTTGCTTCTGTTTTTGCGGCATCCATGGTTAAAGCGCTGTTTGTACTTTTGGGATTCTGCATCGCAAACGGAGTTTACGACCTGATGGGTACGGTTTCGGAAGAAGAAACCGAAACAAAAGGCTTTATGAAGTGGCTTCCCTACGCTGTCTCCGGCGGGGCTCTGCTTCTTGCTCTTATCTTCTCCCTTATTATCGGGGGTTCCGTTAAGAAGGGGGACGGCCGTGAAGTAACCGTAGCGGACAGTCAGAATACGACGCAGATATCCATGAAAGAATACGTTCTTAAAACAGTGAACGTGTACCTGGAAGAGTCCGACAAGTGTTTCGACAACAAGCAATATTTCGAGGCTTACGATTATTACACCCTTGCGGTGGCAAGAATGTATGCCTGGCTGGGATATATCGACAAGGATTACGACAAGCTGGTTATCGCTTCGGAACTTGATCCCGATGACGAACTTATCGGTTTCTTAACCATTCTTTCTTCCAAGGATCCCAAGGGTACCCTTAAATACATTGTTAACAACAGCGAGAATCCCGGCATCTATCTTGCCCAGTTAAAGGTTCTTATGGATGCAGACAAGGATCCGGAGCTTTCTCTTTTTGACTACTATGAATTCCAGGTGGGAGAGTACCCCATCGGTTCGTACTACCTGCCCACGGATCTGACCGAAACGGAAAAGAAAGAGATAAAAGAAGAGTTTAATTCTTTCTTTGACAACTCCTACAGACTCGAACTGATGGAGTCCTATTACAGGGAATTTGTGGGGGATTCGGAAGGAGCCGCAAAGAAAGCGGTTGAAGTTGCAAGGAAGTATCCCGATGACCTGTTCATTTTAAAGACAGCCGTCCAGTTCATGACCGATTCCAAATATGTGCTAGAAAGCGACATAATGGAGGCCTATATCAATAAGGTGACTGAGCTTCTCATCGAGAACAAGTCCTCAGACGATGAAATCCTCAAAGAAAAGTCCATGCTCATAGACATCTACCTGAAACACGACAACAGGTGGCAGGCAAAGAACCTCTTTGAGACCTTCTTCCCCGAGATTACAAGCAGGGAGATGAAGCTGACGGAGCTTTATTTGAAGCTTGAATTTGACGGTCTTTCTTCTGTCATTGATGATATCGAACTCCTTCTTTCGGAAGACCCTGAGGATGCCTCCCTGCTTACCATGGTAGCGGTTTACACCATTCCCAAGGACCTTGACAAGGCGGTTTCATACGGAAAAAGAATCGCTGATATAGTACGAAACACTGAGGGCAAGAAACGTGCGGAAGCGGATTCCGCACTGGGAATCTTCATGGATTACCTGCTTGGTTACTATTCACCGCAGTATTGGGGTACACCCTGGAAGGTATACTATAATTCCCTTTCCGACGCAAAGAAGGAAGAGATTAAAAACGATGATCTTATGAATGCCTATGTAACGGTTCGAAGAGGCGAATCCACCGAAGAGAAGATTGCGGCAGCAGACGCCGTGATAGAAAAGTACGGAGATCTTCCTTACGCCTACTATAAGAGGGGACTAAGCTACTACAGCGACAAGAACTACGAGCAGGCAAAAGAGGATTTTGTGAAGAGTACTTCCCTTGACACCGAGAATCCCAACGCCTGGTTACAGCTGGGATTTGCCTACGACAATCTGTACGACTTTGCCAACAGTCTTGTCTCCTATGAAAGAGCAAAAGAACTGTGCAGCAAGTACAGGTACAATCCCACCTACGCATATCTTGGTCTTGGAGCCTACATCGACAATTATATAGGCAACGCAAAGCACTATCTTAAAGAATACGCTATAGAAGGGGAGGTGCCGCAGCAATGATACTTACAATCATTTTATCAATAATTGTATTTGTAATGACGAACTTTGCGGGTGGCGTGCACGAAGCAACCGCCCTTTCCGGAACCGCCCGCACACTTGCGATTGTCGCAATCGTGATTTCCGTTGCGGCTTATGTGCTTTCTCTCGTATTCAAGAAGAAACTGGAAGGAATACTTGGGGGAACTGTGGGCGAACTTGCTCAGATTCCGGGAATTGTTCTTTCGATAATAGCGGTAATGCTGTTTGTAAAGGGTGAATTTGCGGTACAGGCCCCCACGGTTGTGTTCGCCAACACCTTTGACGTAACTGCGGTGGAAGCCCCCGGTCCCATAGAGATAACGGTTAAGTCTTCTGAAGAGACCACGGAAGAAGAAAAGCCGGAACCTGTGGATTATTCCGAAGTCTACAAGCTTATCGAAGAAGAAAAATACGACGAGGCCCTGGGGAAAGCAGACGAGATCATGTATGCATCCAATCGCGGTCCCACCGACGAGTACTACTATGCACTGATCGATGCCAACCTTGCGAAGGGCTCCACATACTGGGTGCCTTCATACTACAATTCCATAAAGAACAGGGACAAGACTTGGTACGACGGTTATCTTGAGTTCATATACACCCGCTCTGCCGACGACTATTTGAAGGAGGCCATCAATGCGGCCTGGAAATATCCCGACGATTACCTGATGCAGTTCAGGGTTGCCATGGCCATGGCAAGAAACAAGAACTATGAAGCAGCGGCTTACTTCTTTGAAAGAGCCGCCGCAGCGGGAGACGTGAAGGTTCCCGTTCACTATATGTATGGTGCCAGTGCCTATATCCTTGGAGACTTCGAAACCGCAAAAGCAGAGTTTAAGATTGTAAGGGACCGTCTTTCCGAAATCGAAGACGAAGAGACGAGAACCGCGATAGCCGAGGACCTTGACAGGGCCGAAGCGGATATGGAGGGCAGATAAGATGAAAAAATCATTTTTGCATAAGATTGCCGCTCTCATATTTGTACTGATACTTGCCCTTGTTCCCGCGCTTTCTTCTTTTGCAGTGGACACAAGCCAGTTTCTTTCGGATTACAATACCGTTGAGCAGATACAGGCCAGAAAAGCAGAGCGTGCGGCCAGACAGGCCAACATGAACGAATTCGAGAAATTCTGCGATGACCTTAAGAACTTAAAGGACGATGTTTTCGGAACCAGAGAATCCCCGAGAACGGCCAATCAGCAGAAGCTCGGCGGAAATCTGGTGGGAAACACCGTAAACAACATTAATGCCACCGTTGTAGCCGAAGGCGAAAAGGGACTGCAGCGTTATGCGGCCGATGCGGCTCGGAGGGCAACCACAAAGGCAGAGCAGAATGCCTTAAAGAATGTTGAGAAGACCGCGGCAAAAGGCGGGGCAGGAAAGGTTCTTTCCGTACTTGATATCAAGGAACGTGTTCTCCATGGTCATGAAAACAATCACAACCATGAGTTTATGAAAAAGTTCTCTACGGCCGGAAGCTATTTTGTAGCCGGAGCAGAGGCTACCGGAACCGATAAGGTTGCAACACCGGTAAGCTTTTTTGTCGATGCGGTTGCGAGTGACGAATGTGCGTCAAAGATGAACGGAAAGACCAATAACCTGTTGGATGTTCTTGACTTTTTCACCATACAGATAGACGGATTCATTACGCAGCTCTTCGGAGGCAACAAGTACAACTGGCGTAAAGACCTGGGATTCGGAGATACGGACAATCTATATGCACCCCGCACCGCCATAAAGCCCAATATTTATTTATATCCGGAAAAAGAAACCACCGTTACGGTTGAGTTCAAAGATCCCGATCTGTTGCTTACAGTCATCCCCGACTATCTGGAAAACTGGACGGTGGATGCAACACCTGACGGTTGGCTCGACCTAGAGGGTGAGACCTACGGTTTCCTTTTCTATGAAAGCATGACTTCCTGTAAGTTCATGCAGACGGAGGAAGCATGGATAGTTCCCGAATATAACAGGGAAGGCTTCTTTACGGAAATCTGCAATGGTTACGGCTTTAATGCGAGAGAAACGGAAGATTTCGTAACTTTCTGGTGTTCAAGGCTTCCGGAAGGTAAATCCTATGTGATGTATCCCGAACTTACGGAGGTAATAGACCTTGAAATGCCGATAAACATCAGCCCGTTACCTGACAGTATTTTCCGAATCTGGTTTCTTTATGTGCCTGTTTCGGCCTTTTCGGAGAATGAACTTTCGAAGATTAAAACTCCGACTTTTACCGAAAAGATAACAAGAAAAGGCTTTACTGTCACAGAATGGGGTGGAATTGTGGATGAGTAACAGTTTTTTTGGCAAAAAATGGCTTAAAATCGGCATTTTTCCTTGACAAAAATGCCAAAAACACTTATAACATATATAGACGCTTTTCAAAGAAAGCGTAATTAATCCGATACAAATTCAGAGGAGGAGTTCGTAATGAACAAGACAGAATTAGTAGCAGCTATTGCTGACAAGGCAGGATTATCCAAGAAGGATTCCGAAAAGGCCGTTAAGGCTTTCACCGAGGTTGTTGGTGCTCAGTTAAAGAAGGGCGCTAAGGTTCAGCTCGTTGGATTCGGTACTTTTGAAGTTACCAAGAGAGCAGCTAGAGAAGGCAGAAACCCTCAGACAGGCGCTCCTATGAAGATTAAAGCTTCTAAGGCTCCTAAGTTCACTCCCGGTAAGGCTTTAAAGGATGCTGTTAACAAGTAATTTGACTTAACAACACAGAATATCAAAAGCCGGATTGCGGTAGCAATCCGGCTTTTTCTTCCCCTATTGAATCATAGATAGACGATCATTCCAAATATTTAGCGGAGAATAATATGAGACTTGATAAATTTTTAAAAGTATCGCGTCTTATCAAAAGACGCACCGTGGCCAACGAGGCCTGTGACAACGAACGTGTATATGTAAACGATAAGCCTGCCAAGCCGTCCGTAAATGTCAAACCGGGTGACATAATCACAATCACATTCGGTAATAAGGAACGTAAGGTAAGAGTCCTTGAGATCAAAGAAACCGTTAAAAAGGACGAAGCCGAGAGTATGTACGAAGATATCTGACGGGTTACATAATTTATAAAAAGTGGTTGACGTAATGTTAATTCAGGTATAATATTAGTGTGATATAAATTATGTAAACATGTTAACATAATGATATGCTGCAGCAACGATCGGATGATCGGCAGTTTATTGAAAGAAGGAGACCATGCGCAGAAGACCGGCTATGAGAACCAATAAGCCCAGAAATCTTCTTAGCATTGCGATTGTTTCGGTGATAGTCGTAATGCTTGTTATTGTGCTGCGCGTAGGTTCCGACAGATTAAGCGACAAGAAAGCCGCTTATGATAAGAAAGAAGCTTATCTTATAGAGCAGATCGAAAAAGAACACAAACGTGCGGACGAGATCGAGGAATATCGTAAATATACACGCACCAAGCAGTATATTGAAGATCTTGCCAAGGAAAGGCTCGGACTTGTTTATAAAGACGAGATCATTTTTGAGGCTGAGAACTGAGCTCGCTTTTAAGGCCGAAAGCCGGGATAAGATCCGGATGATATGTGATAACAGACACTTTTCACACGACGTGCTGAAAAGTGTTTTTTTATTTGTAACCGATGTGATATTCTAATGATATGTATTCACAGGATTTTATAAAAACCATAAGAGAATATATCATCAAAGAAGCGTTATTAAAGCCTCGTGACAAAGTTGTGCTGGGAGTATCCGGCGGGGCTGATTCCACGGCGCTTCTTTATGTGATGCATGAACTTTCATCAGAGTTTGAGTTAACACTCAAGGTAGTTACCGTCGATCACGGACTCAGAGCTGTAGCCAAAGATGAATGCAGACATGTGAGTGAACTCTGCGAATCTTTGGATATTCCCTGCGTAACGCGTTCTTTTGACGTAAACAGACTTTCCCGTGAAAGCGGACTCGGCAGCGAAGAGATGGGCCGTAAAGTCAGATATGAGGCATTTAATGAGGTGGCGGCATCACTTGGCGAAGGTGCCAGGATCGCGGTTGCGCACAACAAAAACGATCTTGCGGAAACCATGCTCTTTCACCTTTTCAGAGGGACCGGTCCGAAGGGACTTTGCTCCATTCTGCCCAAAAGGGATAACATCATACGGCCGCTTTTGTGCGTAGACAGGGAAGCGATAGAACAGTATCTTGATGAAAACGGTTATTCCTATTATACGGATGCCACAAATCTAACGGATGATTATTCCCGCAATATGATCCGCCACAACATAATAGATTATGCGGTCAGAAATATAAATGACAATGCCGTAGA
>JAEEGK010007483.1_pt1 | contig 26040 bp, 11 predicted proteins | sample 8958771 | NCBI WGS metagenome assembly JAEEGK01 (sample SAMN16246547, study PRJNA631951) | gut metagenome | biome: gut microbiome; feature: rumen; material: SC-attached | host: Bos | place: Iran: Karaj | collected 2018-10 | reverse complement strand
TATTATTATTATTATTATTATTATTATTATTAATTTGAGCAACATTATTATTATCAATTTCAACTTCTATAACTTTTTTATTTCCTTTAGAAAAATTTCCTTTAAATTCTTTAGAATGAATTTGTTCTAAATTTAATATATAAAAATGTTCAATATATTTTTTAAAATCATCATTAATAGCATTTAAAGAAGTAATTTCAAAAGGAACATAAAAATAATTTTTTGTATCATAATTTCTATACATTTTTCCTTTTTCTCTTTTATAACCAAGAAATAAAGCAACATTACATAATAAATCAGAATTATGAAGAAGAATTCCTTGTTTTTTATAAGACTTATAAATTAAATCAGGTAATTCATTTTGTAATACAAAATTACTATCAATATACATAACTTTATCATAAATATAATAATATTTTTTATTAAAAACAAATCCTAATAATTTAGCAAAAGTTTTAAAAGGATAGTTAACAAAAATATTTGGTTTGAATAAAAATTTTCTAATAACTTGTTCATCTAATTTAATAGATAATTTAGGTAAAATAAGAATTTGTTTAACTTTTCTAAATTTATCCGGTCCATAATAATATCGAACTTCATCATTAGAAAAATTATAATCAATAGTTTTTAATGTCGGAAAAGAACAGTCAACTTTTTTTTTTAAATAATTCGAATCTAATAAAGTATTGATATTTTGATAAATTTGATAAACTTGTCTTTTATTATTTTTATTATTATTATTATTATTTTTATTTTTATTATTATTAACATTATTATTATCATTAATTGCAATATATAAATAACTATCTCTCCATTCATTATATTTTTCTTCTTCTTTTGTTAAATTTCTATATTTTTTTTCTAATTCAATCATTTTTGATTCATCTAAAAAGGGTAATAAAGTAAGTGATTCCCAAGGAGTATGTTTTCCATTATAATCTATTTGAATATCTTCTGGGAAATAATCAGGAATTTCTTTTAAAATTCCTTCATAGCATTTAGGTAATAAATCAAAAGAAGTTTTAGGTAAAATAAATAATAAGCTTTGAAATGGTTTGAAAGGTTCAGTTTTATTATTTATGAAAATATTATTTAAATTTGGATTATAATTTATTGTATTAAAATCACTTATTAAAGGTGCATAATGATAGGGATAGTACCATCTCCAATTTTGAATACCTCTATAATAATAATATAAAACCCATTGTAAACCTTCTAAATATAAATTAAACATTTTTTCTTTTTCTTCTTTTCCTTCTTTTGTATTAATATCGAAATGTAATTTTTCTTTATAATAAAATTCTTTTGCTTTATCAATACTTTTTACATAATTTTGAACTAATTTTTCCATAAATTTTACATTTAAATCTTCATATTTTTCATTATGATCTGGGTTTAATTCATTGTATTTTTTATTTGCTTCTTCATTTAAAGATTCTGTGTTTATTTTATCTATTTCGATATCTGAATTTGAAATATCATTTTTGGTAAAATCGCTATTGTAATTTAATGGATCATCTAAATAATTTTTAAATTTTAAAGCTTCGTATAGAATATCATCTAATGATGAAGATTCATTTATTTTTGAAAAAGAATTTTCATCTTCTTCTGTTATTATTGTAATATTATTTTGATTTGTTTTATCTTCGTTTTCATCTGCAAAAAGATTGACTAAATTTTTTGTAATAATTTTTATTTTTTTTTTATTTTGAGTTTGTAATTTTTGTTTTTCATTGAAATTATTTAAATCATCTTCGAATTTGTAATTTTTTGCTTCGATTTGTTGCATTTTTTTATCGTATAAATTTTTTAAAAAATTGATTTTTTTATTTTTTTTATTATTTTTAAATTGTTTAATTTCATCTTTAGTTTTATTTTGAATAAAATTATTATAAAAATCATCTTTCATTTTATTAATTCTTTCATTTTTAATTTTTTTAACTTCATTTTCAATAAATTTTCTTTTTTTTTCTTCATTTTGTTTATTAATATTTTTAATTTTGTCTAATAATAAATCAAAATTATTTAATTCTTGTTTTGCTAAAAGTTCAAATATTTTATTTGCTTTTTCAAAATCAATTTTTCCATGAAAAGTAATGTAATCATTTAAATCAGGTAAACATTTTTTATAAAAACTAAAAATATTATCTAAAGCACCAGTTTCAATATCGAAACTATTTAAATTAGGTAAAAAATCATTTCCTATAAAAAAACAAAAAAAAATAAAATCATCAATTATTCTTTCAATATTAAATTCAAATTTTAATTTATTTGATATTTCTCTAAATTCTAATTCTAAATATTCACGTAAAACACTAATTGAAATAATTTCATATTGCTCATCTAAATTATCAATTTTTAAAGTAATATTATTTTTTTTTTCATTTTCTTCTTTTTGTTTATCTTTTTTCTCTCTTTTTTTTCTTAGAAAATTATCTTCTCTTAAAATAATAAAATTTGGTTCATGTGTAATTAAACTAAGCATAATTAAATCAGCATCTAAACCATATATACAATGTTTACAATTATTCACATATTCTTTACTTACTTTATAATTTCTAATATATTCTAATATTTTATGTTCTCCTTCTCCTGGCACGTCGCTCCCTGTGAATAAAATATTAATATTTTTCCAAATTTCATCCTTTTTATTATTGTTATATCTTTTTTCTTCTATGTAATTATTTATATATTCTGATAAATTAAACATAAATTCTGTCCCAGCGGAAATTGAATCGGAATTAAATTGTTTATTTAAATCTAAATTTAATTTTTTTATTTGCTCTAAATCTTCTTCAGTAATAGTTGTTGTTTTTCTAAATCGCCGAGACCGTTGTTGATTCATTTTAGCCCGAGGGGCAACCCCATCTGCCGAAATCATTAGTAACTTTTTCGGTTTAATAAGTTTTAATATACAGTCTATTGTATCACATACGTCATGATATATATCTTTCGTTGGTTTTGAATTTGATATTATGCTATTTATTATATTATTACTGTGAGATACGTTGTGAATTATACCATTTATATCGAGATATAAATTATCTATTTCGGGGATATCCCCCTTTTCTCTTATTTTTTTTAGGATTAAAGGATATCTCAACATTAAAAATCTTGCAAATTTTGGAATTCCCATTTTTTATTTTTTATATAATTATTTTTAATAATAATATTATTATTAAAATTATATAATAATTTCTAATTGAGTAAAATATTATTATTATTTTATTTAAAAAAAAAAATTAAATATTTATATTATTATATATTTAATATATTTTTAAATAAATATTATAAAATTTCATTAAAAATTATTATTTTTAATCAACTTTAATCATTGAATATATTTTAATCAAAAATGTAAATGTTAAGCAAGTTGTAAGACTTCCGCAAATTAAAAATAAAACAATTGAAACCATTCCCATAATTCCAAAATAAACAATCATTGCTGAAAATCTAGTTATTCGTAAATAAAAGAAATAATATATAGAATATCCTAAAACATATATTGCACAACTACCTCCATAAAAAAAACTTTTCCACCACCAAACATAATCACCTTTACATAAATTTATATAAATTATCATAATATTTGATTCAGCAGAAACAACAACCAATGAAATAAAACTAATCCATAAAAATGAAACTAAAAAGTAAATTTGATTTTTCCATAAAGATGTCATAAAATAAAGTAATTCTATAAAAATTGTACTGAAATTTATAAAACCTAAAACAAAAAATAAAAATTTAAATTTCAAATACCAAGGTTTTGGAGGAACTACAGTAGGTAAAGCATTTACTTTACAAGGTACTTTAATTCCTTTATTTTTAACTCCAAAGAAACTTCCCATTAAAACTAAAGGAGAAGAACAACATAGCCACAAAACTAATAAACTAAATATATCTCCGAAATTAACTGCAGCAGTTGAATTTTCAATTAATAATAAAAAGTTAATTAAAGTATAACAACCAAAACAAATTCCTGGAAACAAAATACATGTTAATAAAGCATTTTTTAACCATGATTTCCCACCTAAATGTCTATATAATTTAGATGATATAAACCCACCTGGAATTCCCATAAAAACAAATAAAATTAAACCATAATTAATAATATTACTTCTTCGATCGGGATTCATAAAACCAATTGAGCCTAACAATAATGTAAAAAATAACATACTAAATAATTGAATACCCGTCCCTATTAAAGAAGCTAATAACATTTTATTATAATAAACTGGTCGAAAAACATCATTGCAAACTTGTTTCCAACCAAATTCATCTAAAAATTCTTCGCCAGTGACTCTTTGATTATATAAATCTATATCTCTTCTTATATTTCTAAAAAACACGCAACATACGATAAAAGATAAAATAAAAATTATAATATTCGATGTTATAATTCCTGCCCAATGAATATTTTTATTTATATTTTTATAAATATCCCATCGACTAGCAAAAGTAATATTTGAATATTGAAAAACAACATCATATGTGAATAATATTTCTTCATCATTTAAATTTTGTTTTTCTTTATTGTTATTATTTAAAAAGTTATTTGTTTTTTCACATTGTTCTTCATTGGATTGTTTGATAGAAAAAGGAATAATATTAAATCCAACTACATTATAAGAATCACTTGAATAAGGAGTGATTTGAATTAAGAAAAAATAATGATTATATATAAAATATTCTTCATTTTCAATGTAACCTAATTTTATTCCTTTTTTATAATTTTTTTCAAATTGATTTTTGTTAGAATTATATTTTAAATATACTGCAGGAAGTTTATCTAAAAACCAATTTGCATTATAATTATGACCAATTGCCCATTTTATTCTATTTCGAAATTTAGTATTTAAATTAACTTTACATAAAGTTTTACAATATTCGTTTTCATTCATTTTTACTTTATAATCAGATTCATAATAAAGATCACCTGATAAAATTTCGCCTAAATTATCTTCAATTTTTTTTTGATTTACAGGTTGACATAAACCTAAATTAAAATATTTCATTGGTAAAATAGTTTTTATTGAAGACATTGAACCTGAATAAATAATTAAATCTTCTCCGACTGAATGTGAATAATCAAAAATTGAATTAGAATGAATGAAAATTATTAATAAAAAAAATATTAAAAATTTTTTAATTGACATTATTAAAATAATGTTTTTAAATAATTTATTTAATACTATTTTTATATTATTTATTTTTAATTAATAAAATAAAATTATTTAATTTTAATTAAAATATATTTAAAATGATTGAAGAAAAAATTTGTTTTGTTTGTAATGAAAAAGATAATATTTGCATATGTGGAAAATGTACTAAAGATTATACAAAAAATATGAATGAATATTTAATTAAATTAAAAACAAATTCTGAAAATTTAGAAGAATCTTTAGAAAAATTAATAATAAAAAATCAAAAAATATTTAAAATGTTTAATGAATTAAATAAATTAAAGACACAAAATGAAAATTTAAGGAATAAATATGAATTTTTAATTAAAGAAAATGAACAAAAAAAAATTGAAAATAAAAATAATTTAAGAAAAAAAATTAAAAAAAATGATTTTAAAAAATTACAAATTGAATATTTAAAAAAATCATTTAAAGAAATGTTTATTGATAAAAAAAATTTAATTAAAATTTCTGAATTTTATATTCAACAAAATGAAGATATTGAAGAATTTGATATTACAAAATCTTTAACATTAAATATTGTAAATTTAAAAATAAAAAAAAACGAAGAAGAAATTATTATTAATAAAAACATTGAATTTTCCATTTTTAAAAACAAAAAAGTTTATCAAAAATTTAAAAATTTTTTTTATCAAATTATTGATTTTTTATTAGATTTTCAACAAAAATTTAATAATGAATTTTCTTATAAATATGAATTATTTAAATATTTTATTAAAGAAAAAGATGTTAATTATAATTTAGAATTAAATTTAAATGAAATAAATAATTTAACAGAAGAGCAAAAAAATAATTTTAATCATTTTTTATATTTATTAAATACTGATTATAATGAAATTATAATAGAATTTTTTGGAAATGAAATAATAAAACAAAATGATTTTTTTAATTTAAGTCCTTTTATAAATATTCAAGATTTAAATAAATTTAGTATTCAAAATGAAATAGATGATTTTGAAATAATTGATGATTTTTATTAATATTATTTATTACTTTTATTTATTTATAAATAATATTTTTTTTGTAAATTTTAATTTAAATTTAATTTTTATAAAATTTAAATTATAAAATAAATAATAATTTTTATTATGAATATTTCTCATTTAAATAAAAAACGCCCTAAAATTGATATTAATGATATGAGTTTTTTTGCTCAAAGAGGAAAAAATATAAATTTTATTATTAAAGAAAATAGAAATAAAACTGCAAGTAATAGTACAACGAATTTTTTAAATTATAATAATTCTATAATGAAATCAAAAAGTGCAAAAAAATTCATTTCAAATCCAAAAAAAATCAAATTAAACACATTAAATTTAAGAAAATATAATAATTCCAATTTTCATTTTAATAATCCAATTTATAATAATTTATTTAAAAATAAAAACAATATTAATAATAAAAATATAAACATATCAACAAACAACAATAATAATAACAATAATAATAATAATAACAATAATAACAACAACAACAATAATAACAATAATAATAATAATAATAACATTTCCCCAGAAATTTATTTAGCCAAAGAAATAATTCAATTCATCGACGATATGAAAAATTTACAAACAAGTATATGTAAAAAAGATCCGAATATCAAAGAATTAAAAAAAAACTTCGAAAAGAAAAAAATAACATTATATAACGAAGCTCTTCGTTTTTATAGATTAGATATAAATAATAGATCATTTAGTAGTGTTTCTCTTTTTAGTCAGAATTCAAGCCTTACTCCAAACACAAATACAAATACTTTATTAAATTCAACTACTATTAATAATAATAATAATATTCATAATTCAAATCAAATAAAAGAATTAACTGAGACAATAAATGTATTAAAAAACGCTTTAGATGACATTAAAATAAATTCTCAATTTATTACTAATCAATTAAAATCAGAAATTTCTAATTTAAATAATAAAATTTTAAAGCAAAATAATAATATTAATAAATTAGAAAAAAATATTTCAAATCAATTAAATTCTATTAGAAATATTTATAAATTAATTAAACCTTATTCAAGTAATTTTTCAAATTCAAATCAAAGTCAAACTAGTATTGGGAATATTACTAATTCAAATGAAAGTAAATTTGAATGGTATGAAAATGAAATTAAAAAAATTATTAATTCTTTTGAAGATAAAAAAACTATTCAAGTTAATAATAATACTTCAAGTGCGAATAATAATAATAATAACAATAATAATAATTCGAATTTTTTAAGTAGTGATAAAATTAATAATTTGGAAAATAATTTAAATATATTTAATGAAAATAAAATATTACAAATTTTAAAAAAGAGCTCGAATGATATTATTGAATTAATTAGACCTTTTTTAAAAGATGATGAAATTGAAAATGATTTGGATGAAAATTTGTTTGATACTAAAGAAGAAAATATTAATAATATTAATGAAAAAATTGTTATTAATTCTATAAATATTTTAAAAAAATTTATAAAAAACATTTTAAAAAAATATAATAACATTCATAAAGAAAATGAAAATATTAAAAAAGAATTAAATGAATCTAAAGCAAAAATTGAAGTATATAAAACTATTTTAGATAACACTGTAAATAAAATAAAAAATAACAATAATAATAACAACAATAATAATAACAACAATAATAATAACAATAATAATAACAATAAAAATAGCAATAAAAATAAACAAATAAACAACAAAGAATTAATAAAAAAAATGACAAACGATTTTTTATCAATTCAAAACGAATTATTATCAAAATTAGAATTAAAAGAAATTGAAATAGAAAAAAATTTAACAACAATAAACGAATTACTTCAAATAAATAAAAACGATGATTTTTCAAAACAAATAATAATAGAAAATGGTGACACATCAACAAATTCAGTTTCGATGGAAAAATATAAAGTTTTACTTAATTTATATACAAATGATCAAGAATTAATAAAACAATTAAAATCAGATTATTTAAATTTAATTCAAAATTTAGGAAATTATTTAGAAAATGGAAATAAAATAAATTTAGATTTTAATAAAATAAATCAAATTTATTTAAATAATAATAAACGAACAAATGAAAATAATAATAATAATTTCGAAGATGAAATGGATTCTATTGAATTAGGAAGAATTAATGAAAATGATTTATTAACAGATAAAAATTCTACTTTATCAAATAAAAGAATTGATAGTAGAGATAGTAAAAATAGCAATAGTATTAATATTTTTTTAAATAATAATAATAATTTAGTTAGTAAAAATAAAATTAATAATAATAATAATAAACAAATTAATAATTTAAAATTAGATATTAAAAAATATAAAAATGAATGTGAAAAATTAAAAAAAAAATTAAATGATGCAAATGATATTTTAATTACTGTTACAAATGCTTTAATTAAATTATTAAATGAAGTTAATTTAAATACAAAAATTAAAGATTTATTTACATTAATTTTTAGATTATTAAATTACACTGAAGATAAAATAAATAAATTATTTTCAGAAAAAGAAAAAATTAATAATAATAAATAATTTTTTAAAAAAAAATTTTTTATTGATTATAAATTATATTTATTATATTATTATTATTATATTATTGATATATTAATATATGAATAAATAAATAAATTTTTAATTAAAAAAAATTATTCCATTTTTATATTTTTATTATTTTTAACAATTTCAATAATTTGTTCATTTAACATATTTTTACTAACTTTAACAATTAATTTTTCATTATTTTTAATATCTTCACAAAATTTAATAAAACTTTCACTTTCAAAATTATTAAAACTTAAATCTATAATTTCAATATTTTGATGAAATTTAATATTTTCTCCAATCATTTTTAAAAATATTGGACTAATTTTACAATATCTTAAAGATAAATATTTTAAATTCAAACATTTTTTAATTTTATTCATTATTATAATAGGTCCCATTGTTCCAAAAAGATTTTCATCTAATTGTAAAATATTTAAATTAGTTTCATTAATATAATTTATAAATTGTGGAATATTTTCTTCATTTAAATTACATTTATTAACTTTTAATTCTAATAAATTTTTATTTTTCGCAAGCGAACATCCAATAAAATTCGCTGAAATTGAATCAATTTGATTTCCGCTTAAATTTAATACTTTTAAAATAGGATTTTTTTCTAAAAATTCAGATAATTTTATTAAATCATCTTTTAATAAATCATTATATGAAATGTCTAAATCAATTAATTTTTTACTATTATTTAAATAATAAATAATAGATGAAAAACCTTTGTCATTAATTTTATTGTGATTTAAATGTAAAACTTCTAATGTTTCATTTTTTATTAAAGCATCAGCTAAATAATAGCCACCATTTGAAGTTATTTTATTATTATTCATTATTAGAATTTTTAATTTGGAATTTTGTAAAAATTCACTTAAATTTTTAATATCAACATCATTTAAATTATTATCAGAAAGGTCCAAATTTTCTAAATTTTTTAATAATTTTAAACTAGGAATTATTTTAAAATTAAATACCATATTATTAAATTTATTTGATATAATATCTAATTGATTTAAATTGTTTTGATATGAAGTTAAAACAGCAAAAAATTTATTTAAAGTTTTTAATATTAAACTTATGTTTGTTCCATGATCATTATCGAATAAATTAAAACAATTATGAAATTTTATAATATTTGGATAATAATATTTAAATGAATGTAAAATATTATCGATTGTGTCATCTTTTGATAAATCATCAGTTAAAACAATTTTTAAATTTCTTTCTGTTAAATTTTTATAATGATTGTATTGATTATAATATTTTTCAAAGGAATAAATTTCAATATTTTCATTATAAATTTTTCCATTTTTTATATGTTTTAATGCAATATCAACAAAAGTTTTCATATCATTTAAAATATTTTTATTATATTTATTAATTTTATTTTGAACTTCTGTAAAAATTTCGTTTTTTATTAAATTTTCGATATTATTATCTAAATTAAATTTTTTTTTGTATTGTTTTAAAAACGAATTTATTAAATTTTCAATTTTTTTTGGTTTTTTTATTCTACTAATTGTGTTTTTATTTAATAATTCATATGTAATTTCATTCATAGTTTCTTCATTAAAATCTTCGTAATTTATTTTAAAAAAATTTGGGTCTTTTTTTGTATCATTAAAATCCATTCCGCTTAAAAATAATTTTTTACTTATTAATTTATCAAAAGATAAAAAATAAATATCTTCTATAAATTCATATAAAGGATTATTAATAGGAAAATTACAATAATTTTGACTATTATTGAAACCAAAATTTAAAAAATTTCCTAAATTATCAATCACATTTTCAGTTAAATTTTGAATTGTTATTCCTGATTCATATAAATATAAACAAAAAAAATAATCTATTAATAATTCTTTAAAAATATTTGATTTTGTTAAATCTGGATTTTCTTTTAAAAATAAAATTTCTTTTGATGAATTTTCTATTTTTTCTTTGAGTTGAATTATTTCGTTTGAATATGAAAAATTTTTTGTTTTTATTTCATTTAATGATTCATTTATTTTATTTATTTCGGAATTTTTTAAGGAAATTTCATTAGAAAATTCTTGTTTTTTTTCTAATAAAATTTTATTAATATTTGAATCATTTTCGTTTTTTATGTTTTTTATTTTATTTTCATATTCAATTTTTAATGAATTTAAATTATTTTGATTTTCTAAAATTATTTTTTTTTGTGAATCATTTTCATTTTTTAATTTATTAATTTCTTCATTTAAAGAATTTTTTATTTTAATAATTTCATCTGAATTTTTTTTATTTATTTTATTAATATTTTCTTCATTTAAAATTAAATTTTCATTTTTAATTTTTTCAATTTCTTTTTTTAAATTATCAATTTCATTAATTTTATTATTTAATTCAATATTTTTTTCATTAATTTCATTTTCTTTTATTTTTAATTTATTATTAATTTCATTAATTTTGTTATTTAATTTATTATTTTCTTCTTCATTTATTTTATCAATAATTGAATTACTATCAATTTTTCCTTCTTCTATTATTTTATTTAATTCATCTTCTTTTATTAAATTCATTTTATTTAATTCTTCAATTTGTTTATCAATATTTATTAAATCATTATTATTTGAATTTAAATTTGATTCTAATAAATTATTTTCATTATTAATAATATTTTCATTAATAATATTATTATTATTTAATATTAATTGTTGATCTTTAAAAATTTTTAATTCATTTTTTAATGAATCATTTTCGATTTGTAAATTAATAATTTTTTTTATATTTTCTTTTTCTCTATTTATTTTATTTTTTATTATTTTATTTAAATCTAAAATTTTATTTTCTAAATTTTTTATAATTTCTGAATTAAAATAATTTATTATATTTTCAATATTATTATTTTCATTATTTATTTCATCATAATTTTCATTAGATTTTATTTCATTCATTTATAAATAAATTTTTAAAGAAAAAAATTATTAATAAAAATTTAAATATTATTATTAATTTTAAAAATGAATTTTTTAGAAGAAAATAATAATAATAATAATTTAATAATAAATTCAATATTAGAAAAAGAAATAAAAAACGAAAATGATTCAAATTTAATCGATTTAAATAATAATAATAATAATAATAACATTCAAAATTCACTATCAAACACAAACACAAATATTTTTAATAAAAATTCAAATAATTTTAATAATAATAATAATAATTATTTATCAAACACAACAACAAATCGAAGCATTGCATTACAAAAAATAATGTCAAAATTAAATAGCAATGAAACTCGCATTAATGAAGAATCAGAAAATGATTCAATTATTAGTAAAAATTTACATATTGAAGAACAAAATAATAATAATAATAATAATCAACCTAAATCAATTGATGAAATGAAAAAAAAAATTGAAAATTTACAAAATAAAATTTCGGGATTAGATAAATGTTTAGATAATAATGAATATTCAAATTCTTTATCGAATTATAATAATAAAAGAAATAATTTATTTAAAAATAAAAAAAATAATAAAAAAAAAATTAAAAGAAGTTTTAGTGATTATTTTTATAATAATAATTTTAATAATAATAATAATAATAATGAAGATTTTTATAAAGAAAAATATTATAAATTATTAAATGAATTTAATAATGATAAAAATAATTTAATTAAATTAAGACAAGAAACGAATAAATTAAAAAATAATTTAAATTTATTAATAAAAAAAGAACAAATGTATGATGAATTATTTGAAGAAAATAATAATATTATTAATGAAAATGAAATTATTTTTAATAATCTTAAAGAAAGTGAAGATATTAGAAATGAACAAAATAAATTAATTATTTCTTTACAAAAAGAAGTTCAAAAATTAAGAGAAAATTTTTATGAAAAATTTATTATGAATGAAAATTAATTATTATTATTTTACTTTATAAAAAATTAAAATTTAAATATAGATTTTAATTGTTTTTTTATTTGATTTATAAATTTATGAATTTTTATATTTTTAATTAATTATAAATATTGTTTATATTTTCAATTAAATTATTAGAATTAATATTTTTTTCTATTATATATTCTTTTTTTGCATTAAAATATTTATTTTTCCAATAAATAACTTGATTTTTTAAACAATTTTCTTCAGTATGTTTATAAAATTCTTTTTTTAAAAACAAAAAATGACATTTATTACATTCTTTTTCAATAAAATCACAATCTTCATTAAAATGTTTATCAAAAAATTTAACATCAAATTTCATATTACATCTTTTACAAATTTTATATCTTTTATCACAAATAAAAATATGTTTTTGAATTTGTTCTAAATTTCCTTGAAATTCGCATTTTTCAGCAGAACATTTATAATCACAATAATAACAATTTTTACAATGATTTTCATAATTTTCATATAAAATAATTTCATTACAACCATTTTTTTTAAAACAACATGAAATTTCAGTTGAATTTAAAATATTTTTTAATTTTCTATCAATTTCAATGTAATCAGGAAATTCACAATTAAAAGGACATTTATTATAATCTAAATAATTAATACAATTTAAACAAAAAATATTTTCACATTTTGAACATTTTTTTGGATTATAAACAAAATTTAAACAAATTGGACATTTAAATTCTTCTTTTATTCCTTTGTGTTCAGAAATTATTTGTTCTAAAGAAATTGGATAATTTTCAATATTAAAAGGAATTTTATAAAAATAATCATATTTATTATTATTATTATTATTATTATTATTATTATCTGAACTAAAAACTTCTAATAAAATTGAATATAAATTTATATTATTATTCATTAAAAAAAATATTATAAATATTTTATTTAAATTAAAAATAGATTTTTTTAAAATTATTATTTAAATATTAATAATTATTTAAAAAAATATCAAAAAAATTTTTAAATGGAAGATAATAATAAAGAGAATTTATTTGATAATTTTTTTAATAAATATTTTTATAAATACAATAATGAATATTTAGGAATTATTCTAAATAAAGATATTTCAAAATTTTTTAAAATAGAAATAATTACATTGAAATTTTTTGAAATTTTCGATAATATTTTCAAAAAATATCCAGAAATTATTCCTTATGTTAATACAGATTTTTATGAAAATCAAACATATTTTGAATTATTAATAAATTATTATTTATCAAATATAAAAGATGAATCCAAAAAAGAACAATTAAATAATTTTATTCATGATTTATTATTTTTCATTGAACCTTCGATTGAAATATTTGAAAATATTTTTCAATTTATAAAAAAAAATATTCAAACTTTCGATGAAAAAATTTTCACTTCAATTTTTGAATTATTAAATATTTTATATGAAAATAATTCAAAAAAAATTCATTCAATTTCTTATGTTCCAAAAAATTATATATTTTTTAATGGAAATAATAATAATTTTCTTCAATTATTAAATAAAAATAATTTCATTCAAAAAGGTGATTTTCAAATTCATTTATGGTTTTATTTTCAATATTCAAATTTAAATTTTTTAAAAGAATGTTCTATTATTAAATTTGGTTTTAATAAAAATGTAATTTTATTAAATTTAACAGATTTTTATACAAATTTTACCTTTATTGATGGTGATAAAAGAAAAACTATTTCAAATATTTTACCTAAAGAATGGGCTTATATTAATGTTAAATTAAGTTCAAATAAAATTGAAATTAATTTATTTCAATCAAATTTAAACAAAAATTTTACACAAAAAATTTCGAATGGAAAATTAAATTTTGTATTTTTTTTTAATAATTTTATTGGAATTAGTACTTCTATTATAATTAATAAAAATAAAATAAATTTTGAAGATAAAGTTCAAAGAATGGGATTTTATAAAGAAAAAAATGACATTAAAAATTATTTAATTCAAAATAATATTAAATCAAATGAAAATCATTTAATTTCTTTTTTAGTTCCAAATTACTATTATTTTGATGAAGAAGAAAATTGTTTTATTATTGAAGATATTTATAAAAATAATGATTTAAAAATATTAGATAATTATTCATTAATAAATAAAAAAAATAATATTAAACAAATTCAATATTTAGGTGGAATTAAAAGTATTTTACCAATTTTAGAATTAATTTTTATAAATAAAGAAAAAAATAATTTTTTTCAAAAAAATTTTGAAAATTTTTTCATTTTAATTAATATTATTTTAGATAAAAAAAATTATTCAAATTTTATAAATGCGATTCAAGAAAAATTTTTTGAAAGTTTGAGTTTATTTTTAGAAAAAATTCCAAATGAATATTATTCAAATATTATTTATGATAATTTTATAAAATTACATGATAATTTTATTTCTTTTTTAAAAAAAAATCTTCATTATTTAAAAAATAAATATTCATTTTTAGAAAATATTTTTATGAATATAAAAATTATTTTTAAATTTAATTATCAAAATCAAATTAATATTATTAATATTTTCGCAGATAATTACAAAAATTATGATTTAATAAAAAATGATAAAAAAATAATTGATTTAAATAAAATAATAATAATTTTAAGAAAAATTGATTCAGAAAAATTCAAAGGATTTTGTTGTAAAAATCATGCAAAATTATTTAAAAATTATAATGAAAATGAAATTTTAAATCCTCAAATTTGTGAAAGATTAGAAAATTTTTCTGAAATTATTATTAATTTAATAGAAAATTCTGAAAAAAATGAAATTTTAAATTTATTTAAATTATTAATTTTAGACATTAGTCCTTGTTTACAAAATTTTTTAATTAATAATATTATTTTAATTTATTTTCATAAAATTACTGATGATAAAACAATTAATTTTTATTTAAAAAATGATTTTTTAATAATTATTCTTTATGTTTATAGTATTTCTTTAATTGATATAAAAACTTCTATTTTAAATTTATTGTTTGTTATTTTTGAACATTTTCCTAATTTAAAAAATCAATTTAAAAATAATAATAATTTAATTGATTTTTCTGATTTTATTAATTTGTTTTTAAGTGAAAATTTTTTGTTGAATAATTTAAAATTGAATAATGATGAAATTAAAAAAAATTATAATAAAAAATTAACTTTTCAAGAAAAAAATAATAATAATTATTTAAAATTAAAAAAAGAATTTGAAATAAAAATTGAAAATCAAAAAACATCTGATGAATTTTTATTTGAAAAAAATAATAATAGTAAAAATTTAATAAATGGAATAGAAATTATAAATGAAAATTATATAAAAGAAGAAATTAAAAATAATAATTTAAATATTAATAATGAAATAAAATCAATAAAAACAATCATTGAAATAGAAAATATATTAATAGATGATTATTTTTTATTTAAATTTTTAAACGAACATGAAAAAAATAAAACTAAATATTTAGATGATGATAATTTATTACTAAAATTAATAGATGAAAAAAGTTATTATATACAAATAAAATCTTGTTTTAATCAATTATTAATAAATATTAAACCAACACAAATTAATTTAATAATAGACTTAATAATTAAAATTTTAATTAACTTTAATAAAAATGATTTAGTAAAACTTTTTTTTTCTGCAATTGAAAATAAATTAAATGATTTAGAAAAAATAATAAAGTTAAATTATAAATTTATCGATTTTTTATTAAGAACATTATTTTATTATTTAGAAGAAGAAAATTCAAATAATTTAATGAATTTATTAATTAAAATAATTTTTACAAATTTAAATGATGAATCAATAAATATTATTACTTATATTTTTAATTGGGCTTATTTTGAATATAAAATAAATATTAAAAATTACAATAAAATTTATAAATTAGTAAAAACTTTACTTTTAAATGGATTAGATTTTTTAATAGATCTAAATAATAAATGGAAATTTAATTTAAATGATAAAAATTCTAATATTTTTTATATATTTATGAATTTATTATATGAATTTATTATTACTTTTAATGAAAAATTTCTACAAGAAACAATGAATAAAATTAAATTAAAAAATTATTTAGAAATTGACAAGAATTGTAATTCAATTATTCCAAGTTTTGCTATTAATGGCCAAGAATATTTAAATAATAATAATTGTGTTTGGAAAAATTATGAATTTTTTGAAAAAATAATTATTTTATTTAATAAACTTTTTTTAGTTAATTCATATGGATTTAAAGATTATTATAAATTAAAAGATATAATAAATAAAAATTTTAATAAAAAAGATACTAAAGAAAAAAATGAAAAAATTGAAAATGAATTTGAATATTTGTGTGGAACATTTACTTATGCTAAAGATCATAACTTAATAGAAATAAAAGGATTAAGTTTAATTATGATTATTTCAAATTTATTTTTTATTTATTTATGTATTGACTCTGCTAAAAAAGAAATTCTTGAACAATATGAAAAATTTATTATGTATTTAATTATTTTAAATTTAAAAAATAAAAAATTAACTCAAGAAAATTATGAAATTAATTTAACTATTTTTATTAGTTGCTTATTATATTTTATAGATAATATATCAAATGAACTTTATAAAAATTTTATTGATAATTTAGCAGATATTATTATTAATAATATTTTTTTAGAAATTAAAAAGATAAAAAAATTAAGCGAAAAAAAAGAAATAAAAAATATTTTTATTTTAGATGATATTATTTTAAAAATATTTTTTAAATATCTTTCAAATTTTTATAATGATAAAAAATTTTTTGATTTTTTTGAATTTTATAAAAAAAATTTTAATTCAGAGACAAATATTGATAAATCAAAGGAAACAAATAATATAATAAGTGAATTATTAGAAAATAAAGTAATTCGTAACAAAATGAAAAATTTATTCAATACTAAATATTTATATTTTAAATTCAAAGAAAGAATAAAACAAATTGAAAAATATCCATTTTTAAATAAAAACGAAAATAAAAATTTTGAAGAAAACAATTTTAATATTTTAAAATATTATAATTTAAATAAAGACAAACTCTTTAATAGTATTTCAAATTTAACTGATTTTTATATTAAAATTTTCTATAAAAATAAAAAATTATTATATGAAAGTTACATTAAAAAGAAAAATAATTATAAAAATATTAAAAAAAATTTATTTTCATTCAATGGTTTATGGAGCGAAAAAAATTTATTTTTTGAAAAAGAAAATCAAAATAATATAAAATGTAAAACAGTTCATCATTATTCAAAAGAATTAATTTTACCTTTAACAAAAATAATTTTAGATATTAATGATTATTTACCAAAATTTTCTTCATTTAATAAAGAAAATTTATTTTTAAATAATGAATATTCTTCTATTGTTAATCTTAACATTGAAAAAATATTAAATTCAAATTTTGTTATTAATAATAAAAATATAGAACAAAATTCAAATAAAAATTATTTATTTAATATTTATTTTTATAATACAAAAAATATATTTGAAAAATATAAACAAATAAATTCATTAGAAAAAAAAGAAAATTTAGAATTATTTAATGATAATTATTATATAAATATTTTAGATAATAATAATAAATATTTTAAATGTTGTTTAGTTAAAATTTCAAGTCACATAAGAGGATATTTAAAAATAGGAAAAAATAAATTAAAATTTAATTATTTTAATTTAGATTTATCAAATGATAAATTTGATTATGATTATGAAAGAAAATGTTGTTTTGGTTCGTTTATTACAAATTCAGAAAAAGATAAAAATTATAAAAAAATAATAATTAAATTAGATGATATTACATATTTATTAAAAAAAAAATATTATTATAATGATAAAGCATTAGAAATATTTACAAATAAAAATAAATCTTATTATTTTAATTTCTATGATCAAAAATCAAGAGATAAAATTATTGATTATATTATTTTTAATAAAAATTATTCTCAAATTAAAATAATTTCAAATGAAAATAACAACAAAGAAAATAAAGAAAAAATAATTGGATATTCAAATTTAAATTATTCAAATATTATAAAAAATTTAGAAGATTTAAATATAAAATATTCTAATTATGAAATATCAACTTTAGAATTTTTAATATTAAATAATTTATTTTCATATCGTTCATTTAAAGACATTTCTCAATATCCAATTTTTCCTTGGATTTTAATAGAATATGAAAAAAATAAAATAGAAAATAATAATAATTTTAATAGAGATTTAAAATTACCAATGGGAATGATAGATATTAATGAATATAGCAAAGAAAGAAAAAATTATTATATTCAAGAATATGAAAGTAGAAAAAAACCTTCGGATGAAGAATATTTCGAAAACAACAACCAAAAAAAAATAAAAAATAACAACTTTAATGTTAATTCTGATGCTCATTTTTATGGTTCAACTTTTAGTAATCCTGCTTATGTTTCACATTATTTAATAAGAATTTTTCCTTTTACAATTGTTGGAATAGAAATTCAAGGAAATAATTTTGATTCTTCAGATAGATTATTTTTTAATATTATTACTAGTTTTTATTGCGCTGCAACACAACAATGTGATTTACGTGAATTAATTCCTGAATTTTTTTATTTACCTGACTTTTTATTTAATTTAAATTCATTGAATTTAAATTTAAAAAATGAAAAACAAAATGTAATAATACCAAATTGGTCAAACAATCCTTTTGATTTTATAAAAAAACATAGAAAATATTTAGAAAAAAATAATGAAATTCCAAATTGGATTAATTTATTTTTTGGTTATAAACAACAAGGAAAAGAAGCAGAAAAAAGTTGTAATATTTATTCATATCATTGTTATCAAAATAATGTTGATTTAAATAATTTAAAAATTAAAGAAGATTTAATTTTATACAATAGATTATTTGAAATTGGAGTTTTACCTAATCAAATTTATAAAGATAAAAAATCAGTTTATATGAGAAAAGAATTTGATAATAAAATGAAATTTTTTTTTAAAAATAAAAATATTGAATTTAACATCGAAATGAAAAAATATTCTAAAAAAATTGATAATATTAATGTTCTATATTTCAGAATTTCAAATGAATCTAAAAAATATTTATTATATTATTCAAATCATTTAATTAATTTGATATATTTTGATAATAATAAAAAAATAATTGAATATTCAAATAAAGAAAATGATGAAGAGTTAAAAAAAATGAATTTTGTAATAGAAACTGGAAAAAATAAAATAGTTCAATTTTTTAATAAATTAAATTATTATATTTTATCAGAAAATTATGAAGGAACATTTTTATTTATAGAAAATAATTATAATAAAAAAGAAATTAATAAAACATTTAAAGAAATAATATTCGAAAAAAAAAGTTCAATAACAAACATTGCAATAGATTCAGATGATAAATATGTTTATATTTCAACAACAAAAGGTTCTTTGATTAAATATAAATTTACAGAAAAATATGGTTTATTATATAAAAAACAAATAAATGATCATCGAGCTGAAATTATTCACATATTTTTAAATAATGAATTAAATTTATTAGCAACTGCAGGAAAAGATAAAATAATTAATATATATACTTTACCAAAATTAAAATTAAATAGATCTATAAAATTAAAATTTGTTCCTAATTTAATTTTTATTAGTAATGGAATTTTACCTTCCTTTATTGTTTATGATAAAAAAGAAAATATTTTTTTTACTTATAGTATAAATGGAATGTTAATTAGTAAAATATTTCTTAATATTAAAAATTCTAAAATATTATGTTATACTATTTATAAAGATTGTTATTGCAATGAATATTTAATAACAGGAAATAATGAAGGTTTTATTGAAATATATAAATTTCCTTTTATGAAATTGATATCAAATATAAGTATTAATCAAAAAAATATTAAATTTGTAAATATTTTAGATAATGGAAAAAAAATAATATATGTTTTAACTGATGGTCAGATATTTATAATAAATTGTAGTTTTAAAGAAACGTTAGATAAATTTATGAAAGAAAATTTACATATATAAAAGTAATAATATTTATTATTATTATTAGATTTTGTATTTAAAATTAATAATTCATTTCAAATTTAAAAATATTATAAATATTTAAATATTAGAAATTTTTTATATATATTTATTTTGAAATAATAATATTATTATAATTTTAATTAATAAATAATAATAATATTTTTAATCACTATCATCATCTTCTAAAGGAATTGATCTTACAGTTTGTGAAATTTTTAGCCCTCCAAAAAATGTTTTGTTTTTAAATTTTGTTTTTTCTTTTTTAAAATCTTTTCCTCTTGTTGCCATTAATCTATCATTTGCTACTTTTCCATAATTATCTCCTGTTTGTTTCATAAATGCATTGTATGAATTATCTTTTAAAACTTTAGGTAAATTTGTTATAATTGAATCATCTATTCTTTTAAATGGAATTCTTTCAGGATTTGAATTATTTTTTGGTTTTGGAATAAATTTTACTTCTTTTTCTAAGTCAATTTCATCTTCTGAATTTTTTCTTTTTTTTCTTTTTTTTGTTTCAGAAATTTCACTATTTTTACTTGTTTTACTATTTTTTCTTTGTTTTTTTTTTTTTAATAAATCTTCTTTTTTTTCTTCTTTTTCTTCTTTTTCTGAATCATTTTCTTTTTCTTTATTTTTTAAATTTTTTATTTTTTTTTTTATTTTTTTTTTAAATTCTTTGTTTGAATTTATATAATATAAAATAATTTCTTTTAAAGAGATGTCATTTAATATATCACTAAAATCATCTTCGGGAATTTCAAAATGTTTATTTATTTTTTTTGCTACATCTTCACAATCTAAATCATTCAACATTTCTTGAATTAATCTTAAAAAAAAATCTAAAGGAATTTTCATTTTAAATATTTATTCAAATAAAAATAATTAATATTAAATTTAATAAAAAAATAATTTTATTTCAATAAAATTTTTTTCAATAATAATTAATTATTAAAAAAAATTTAAAGGAATTTTTGATCTTTTATTTTCAATTAATTCTGTATAAATAATATTATCATTATTCACAAAAGGATTGATATATTTATTTTCTATATTTTCAATATAATTTTTTTCTATTTTAATTGGATATCTATCAATTGGTTTTTTCTTTTCAATTTTTGGTAAATTAAATTTTCTTCCATTCAAATTATTTTTAATTAATTCCTTTTTATATAATTCAATATTTGACTTTATTGTAGCTAAATCATTTAAACTTAAAGTTAATTTTAATTGAGGTTTTTTATGTATAACTTTTTCTGCATTGTCTTTTCTTATTTTATCACTAAAAGCTTTTGTTTTTTCTTTTCTTCCTAAAGGAGTTAATTTTCTTTTTCTTTTTATGTTTTTAATATTATCTGTTCCTTCTTGATGTAAATAATGAATATTTGATGACCTATCTAATCTAATTAAATAATTATATTTATTTAAAGGTTGAATTCTATCTTTATTTAATATAATATCACTTTTAATATTGTTTCTATTAAATTTTTGATGATAATTTGACATATAATAATTAAAAAAAATAATTTAATTTTATAATATTTTTTTATAAAATTATTATATATATAATATATATATTAAGAATATGAAAAAATATAAAATTATGTATATATATAATATTTAAAAAATGATATATATATAATATAAATTTATATTTAATTTCCATATTAAAAAATTAATACCCCAATTTATTTTTATTTATAATAATTATTTAATACATAGTATTAAATAATCTATCACCTGCATCACCTAAACCAGGAACAATATAACCATTTTCATTTAATTTTTCATCTATAGCAGAAGTATACATTCTAATATTAGGAAATTCATCAAATATTTTTTTCATTCCAACTGGACAACTAATTAAATTAATAAAAGTAATATTTTCTTGAGGAATATTTCTATCTTTGGCATATAATTTTATTACTTCATAACTAGAATTTCCAGTAGCACACATAGGATCACAAATATAAATATAGTATTTTTTTGGATCATCTATTAATTTATCTGGAATTTTATTGTAATACCAAACTGGTTTTAATGTTGTTTCATTTCTATACATTCCTAAATGTTGAACTATAACATTTGGAATTAATTTTTCAAATATTTCACTTATTCCTAAACCTGCTCTTAATATTGGAACGCAGACAATTTTTATTTCATCATTTATTTTTTCAACTTTAGTTGGTTCTAAAGGTGTTTCGATTTGAACTGTTTTTACTGGTAAATTTTTTGTTGCTTCGAAAATTAAAAATTTAAAAATTTGTTGGGAACTTTGTCTAAATCTATCTGATTTTGTATTTTTATCTCTAATTGTTGCTAAATGATGTGAAATTAATGGATGTTTTAATAAAACAACATTTTTAAATTCATTCATTTTTTTGATTTGTCTATTAATTTCTTAAATATTTTTTATTTATTTTCATAAAGATAAAATTAATTATAATTATGAGAAAATTTAATTGTAATTTTAAATTATAAGGTATATTATATTATCTCTTAATCTATTTAATTAATTAATTTATTTATTCATAATTAAATTTTATATTAAATGAAAATAAACTAATTAAAAAAATTTAATATAGTTATTTTAATTATTTAAAGAAAATCTAATAAGGATATATTTATTATTAAAGAATTTATAGTTTATAATTATTTTTTATTTTTAATGAAGATTATAATAAAATTTTTTTGGAATTTATTTTAATAAAAATAATTTGCTAGTTTTTTAGAAATTTGAAATATTTTAATGATATATATAGAAATTAAAATAAATTAAATATAAATAAAAAGTAAATAATAATGTTTATAAATAATATATTAATAATTTAATAAAATTAAATTATATCAATTATTTATATTTTTCATTAAAATATTCATTAAATTTTGAGAATTGTTCTTTTTTTAAATTTTGTTTTAAGTAATTTTTAATATCATTAATTTGTGAATCTTTATTTTGACAATCAGTTTTTAATTTATTTAATAAATCTGATTTCAAATTATAATTTTTTTCTTTAGGAATTTTTTCATCTTGTAATTGTTTAATAGTTAAATTTAAATTATCAACTTTATTTTGCAATTCATTATTTTTTCTTTCCATTTCTAAATGTTTAATTTTAAATTCACTTAATTCTTTATTTTGTTGAGCATACCATTCAATTTTTCCATTAATTGCTGGAGAAGGTTGATTAACTTTTTCAAAAACTTTAGTTACATCATTTGATAAATTAGAATTAAATTTATTAATTAAATCTAAAACGATTTTAGATTTATCATTTAATAAATTGTTTATTTTATCTCCTTTTAAATTATATTCTTTTTTAAATAAATTAAAATTATCATTAAAATTATCAATTTTTTTTTTAAATATTTCTTTAAATTCATTCATATTTTCATTTAATAATGAAATTAATTTCATTGCACTTTCTAATGAAGAATCATTTGAACTTTCAAAAACTTTATTATTAAGTGTTTCAATTTTTTTTTGATATTCTATAAAAAGATCTTCTTTTTCTTTTGAAATTTTATCATTTTTTTTATTTAATTCTTCAATTGTTACTGTTTTTATTTCTAATTTATTATTAACATCATTTATTTCTTTTTTTAAATTTTCTATTTGTTTTTCTATTTGAATTTTATCATTTTCCATTAATTGAATTTTTGCATTTAAATCAATAATTATTTTGTTTTTTTCATCTAAATCTAATAAAAGATTAATTCTTTCTTTTTCTTTAATTTTATATTTTTCAATTTCTGAATTTAATTTCTTTATTTGTTCTTGAAGAGAAGTTGTATCATTTTCTTTTAATTTTTGATTTTCATTTTTTAAATTTTTATTTTCTGTTTCTAAACTTAATATTTTTGAATTTAAATTTGCATTATCTTTTGTAAGCGAAGCATTTTGTAAATTTAAATTATCAATTTGTTCTTTCGTTAAATTAATAAATGTTCCAGTTCCTTCATTAATAATAGTTTGATTTCCTGCGATTTTTTTTTGTTGATGAATTTGATTTACAATATTATTTTTTTTAACTAAATTTACATTATCTTGAATTTCAGCTGTAATTAATTTAGATTTTTCCAAATTTTGTGCTTTTTCTCCGGATAATTTTAATAAAGCATTTAAATTTTTAATAACTTTATCTGTAACAGGACTAACCATATGATATATCAAAATATCACTTTCAGTTTTTATAGTATTAGTTAAAAGTGGTTTAATCATTTTAATATTTTTAAACCATTGATGATTTAAAATTTCATCTAAAGATAATCTTTCTTTTGGATTTAATTTTAATATTTTAGTTATTAAATTTTTCGCTGAAGGAGTCATATCATTAGGCCATCTAATTTTTAAGGCACGTATATTCGCATATAAATCTTGATTATTTCTTGCAACAAAAGGACTATAACCTGCTAATAATTCAAACATTAAAACTCCAATTGACCATATATCAACACTTTGGTCATGCCCTTTTTTATTTAACATTTCAGGTGCTATATATTCTGGAGTTCCACAAAATGTTTTACGAACATCATCATCGTTTTTAAAATTAGACCAACCATAATCTGCTAATAATATACGATCTTGTTCATTTAATAATAAATTCTCTGGTTTTATATCTCTATGAATAATTGGAGGTTTAAAACTATGAAGACATTGCAATGCTGAAATTGTTTCTCTTAATATTTGAGCTGTTGTTCTTTCATCAAATTTTTTTTGACGTTTTAAATATTTGTATAATTGTCCTTTAACTGCTAAAGGCATTAATAAATAAAAATTTTCATCATCTTCGAAATGATTTTTTAATCTTAAACAATGAGGATGGTTTAATAAATACATTATTTCAATTTCTCTGTTCATTTGATCTACTAATTTTTGCTGTATTATATTTTTTTTTGGTATTGTTTTAATACAATAAACTTTTTGAGTTTGTTTATGAACTACTTTCCAAACTTGACCAAATCCACCTTTTCCTATTGATTTTTTATCAATATCAAAATCACTTATTTTACATTCTTTTTCTAATCCAGCATAAACTGTTGGAGATAACATTAAATAACGTTGTTTAACTTTGTTTATATGAATTTTAGTATCGGAATTTTTTAAATTTAATATACCTGTTAATTTACTATTAACAAATTCTTCTTTTGACATGGAATATTAAAAAATAAATATATAAATTAATTTAAAATTTATTTATTTAATTATATTTTTAATTAATTTATTATTTCTTTTTTGAATTAAATATTTTTTATTCTACATAAAAATTATTTTTTAATTATATATAAAAAAATTTAATTAATAATAATATTGGGGATTGGGGATTGGGGATTGGGGATTGGGGATTGGG
>JAEEGK010007481.1_pt1 | contig 26043 bp, 19 predicted proteins | sample 8958771 | NCBI WGS metagenome assembly JAEEGK01 (sample SAMN16246547, study PRJNA631951) | gut metagenome | biome: gut microbiome; feature: rumen; material: SC-attached | host: Bos | place: Iran: Karaj | collected 2018-10 | reverse complement strand
ATGAAGCAAGAAGCATCGCCGCTAGAGCGGACTTCCAAATGGCTTTTTTTAAGTTTCCATTCATAATAGGTACAATTCTCCAAATTCGGATCACCTACAATATAGCTTGTTTTTTGGCAAATCCTACAGTTCGCTTTGCAAAAAAGGCTTTGCAAAACCCGATCACTCAACGAAATACCGCTTCCCAAGCCGTGTAAACGCTGGACTCAAGCGTAAACGAAATTTTTTTCTCCTCGCTCGTTTCAGAATGTTTACAAATTAAAAGTATTGACGAGCATCACAATGGACTCAAGCGTAAACAAAAGATACTTTCATTGTTATTTTTCTATTTTCGGTTTTTATGTAGATTTTGAGAACAGGCTCAACGTACTCTTTGGGGGTTCCTATGATCAAGAAAGTTCTTTCAGCAATGGCAATCGGCTGCGCATTCGTCGCATGCGACAGTTCCACAGCACCGCCAGCATACCAGCCGACTCCGACAAGCAGCACAAGCACTGTCGTGCCTGTAGATTATACTGCCGGACGCATCATGAACGCAAGGCTTGGTCGCGGAATCAACTTGGGCAACTCCTGGGATTCGGACGGCGCAGATGACAGTGGCTGGGGATTCCCCATCCGTGACACAGACTTCGCCATCATCAAGGCCGCCGGTTTCAACTCCGTGCGCATTCCGGTCCGTTGGCAAAAATTCTCCGACTACAAAACCCACACGGTGGATCCAGAACGTTTAAAAGGCGTCCTGGAAGATATTCGGCTCGCCATAGCCAACGATCTTGCCGTAGTCGTGAACTTCCACCATTACGTGGAACTGAACTGCGCTGGCGGCGGACACTCCGACCGAGGCTGCAAATACGATGCTACAAAATACGAGGAGGAAAAGGCCCACTTCCTCGCCTTGTGGAACCAGGTTGCAACAGCCATGGGCGAATTCCCGGACAACATGGTCGTACTTGAAATTTTAAACGAACCTTCCATACCTAGAGCCGAGATTGTAGACCAGTTGATGAACGACGCCTACAAAGTCATCCGCGCTGCGGCTCCTGGCAAGACCATCATGTTCGAATCGTACCACTTGGCCAAATTTTACGAATTACCGTCACTACACCTGCCAGCAGACGGCAATATCATCTTCAGCGGACACTATTACGAACCCTACCAGTATAGCCATCAGGGTCTCGGCTACGACTGCAAGGGCGACCTCATGAAGTCAAATACGGCAGCGCGTGACATGAGGGAATACGCAGCTACCGCCAAAGAGCTTTATCCCGATATCGACGGGGTAAACCACATTCCTTTGAACATGGGTGAATTCGGCGTTGCCGGCGGTTCAAGCTGCAACTGTCCTAAGGATAGCGCCGTCAGCGAAGCGGGCAAGGCTGAATGGGCTCAAAAGACAATCCAGGCCGCATGGGAGAACGGCATTTCGTTCCACTATTGGTCATTCGGCCCGACAAGCGGATTCGAGGCATACAACATTTACTCCGAATCGTGGTATCCGGGATTCCCGGAGGCTCTGATTTTCTAGAAACTTGGAACTGCGCCTAAACGGCGCAAAAACTACGGGCGGACGAGCGTACCGCCCCAATGTTCATCGAAAAAGGCTTGGAACAGAGGTTCCGGGCCTTTTTTCAATTCTTCGATGACATCTGCAATTGGACGCTTGCCGCGATAAAGCTGACGGAATGCACGCTCGAAAAAAGCGATGCGTTCCGGCGGGAATTCGTCGGCGTGGAGCCTAAGCGCATGGAGATTTAGGGACGCAAAACGGAGCGGATTTCCGAAAGCGCGACTGCACGGAGGGACGTCATAATCGACCTTGAGTGTACCGCCCACGAAGGCGTAGGCGCCCACCTGATTGCGTTGCTGGACCGCCGTCGTGCCGCCGAGAGTCGCGAATTTGCCAATGCGCACATGGCCGCCAAGCTGGCAACCGTTAGCAATGACCGCCCCCTCCCCAATTTGGCAATCGTGCCCCACATGGGCATAAGCCATAATCAAGACGCGGGGGGCAATACGCGTGCAACCGCCACCTTGTGCGGTACCGCGATTAAGCGTCGTATATTCGCGAATGATGCAATTTTCGCCAATTTCCAAACGAGTCGGTTCACCGGCGTATTTGAGATCCTGCGGAGGCGCCCCGAGAATCGCGCCGTCATAAATGTGCGTATTCGCTTTGATGGTCACGCCGCCATAGACGCGTACGCGAGATTCCAGCACCACATTTTCGCCAATTTCCGCACCTTCATCGACAACGCACCAGGGGCCGATAACGGCAGACTCGTGGACGTTGGCATTCGGATGAACAAAAGCGGAAGGATGGAGCATATCCGTAATTTAGTAATTTCCTATATTTCCCCGCATGGGTGGCATTATTATCGCATGCCTGACTGCACTTTACGCGTTCCTGTTCCTATTCTTCATCATAGGACTGTTAAGGACGCATCGCTACAAAGGGCCGAAAGCAACCCCGAGCGTCTCAGTCGTTATCCCGATGCGTAACGAAGAGGAATTCGCCGAACGCACGCTCGAAGCCCTTGCCGTACAGGACTACATAGGCGAATGGGAAGTGATTTGCGTCGACGACCGTTCCACCGACCGTACGCGCGAGATTCTCGAAAAGTTCGCCGCCACGCACCCACGCTTCAGGGTACTAAGCCTCCCCCAGGATTTACCGCAAATCGCAAGCCCCAAAAAACGCGCCCTCGAAAGCGCATTCAAGATTGCCAAAAACGAAGTGCTTTTGACGATGGATGCCGACTGCATTCCTCGCAAGAGCTGGATTACCGCTATGGCCGGGCGATTTGTCGATGGCATCTGCATTGTGCAGGGTCCCAAGCAGAACAACGGCACACGCTCGATGCCGCACCTCTACCAAAAACTCGAAACGCTCGGCTACACCGCGATGGAAGCCGCAGGATTCAGCCTGGGCCGCCCGATTGTCGCAAGCGCCGCATGCCTTGCTTACAAGAAAGATTTGTTTTTTAAAGTTGGCGGATTCGGAGACCTCATCAACCTCTCGAGCGGCGACGACGACATGCTCATCCACAAGATGATGAAAATCCCGGGAACAAAGGTCTGCTACAATCTCGACAAAGACGCCGTAATCGAAACCGCCCCGGTACACACATGGAAACAGCTATTCAACCAGCGCGCCCGCTGGAGCAGTAACGGAACGAATTACGAAAGCAAGGCCTACATTCTCTTGCTCACGCTTATTTACACATACTACATCTGGATGTTCGTGAGCCCGTGGTGCGCTCTGTTCCTCGATTTTCCGTGGCAGTGGTGCGTGTTCAGCATCCTGCCAAAGTTCATCATAGATTTCGTGTTCTTGAGCATCGCCTCGTGGAAACTCAAGTCCAAGCGCCGCATGCTCGCATTCTTGCCTGTAGAGTTCATCCAAATCCCGATGATTGTGTTCTGCGTTCCCGCCGGAATCTCCGGAATGTTTAGGTGGAAGTAGAGCGGCGAACCCACTCAATCGCTTCTTCAGCACTCGTAATTTTTCCGTCGAGCTGGAGTTCAAAACTCTGCTTGATAATTTCGCCCATCTGCTTGCCGGGCTTGAATCCCAAATCCATGAGCATTTTGCCCATGAGGAATGGCTGCGGAGCTGTTTCGATCAAATCGAGATTTGCTGCGGCTTGCCAAAGCTTTTCCGGGAATTCAGCATCGCCTGCTTCAGCATAAAACTTACGCGGAGTCACTTTTACGAGCAAGCACAAAAGCTTCAAACCGCCCAACTTCACCGCCAATCGACGAAGCTGAGGCGCATCGTTTACAATTCCAAGCGGGAGCTCGCTATACGCACCCAACAGCAGCGGAACATTTTTCAGCAAATGAGTTTCGTTCGTAATACGTTCGAGGAACTTGAGCGACGTTTCAGGGTTACCGCAGAGGAAAGCCGCAAACGCAAATTCCATCACCTGGTCGTCCGAGAGCACCGCACATTCAACATTATCAATCGCCTCGGAACCAGCATCTGCATTCACAAGAGCGCGACGCACATTTTCCATGCTGTCGAGCATCTCGCCTAAATCATCCCAGGAACCACGCAACGGGGCAACTTCCGGGAAAAATTCGTTCAGTCGAATATCCAAAAACGCACGCAATCCGAGCGAAGGCTTGCCGGGCTTCAACAGCCATTTCTTGAATTCTTCGAACAAACGTTCAATGGAAAGGTCAGAGAGCGAAAGAGTCCGGCAAAGTTCAACAGTCTCCGGCGCAAGCGTAAGCGCAAAGCGGCTCGCAAACTGCACACCGCGCAAAATGCGGAGCGAATCTTCGACAAAGGCAGGGCCCACATGACGCAACAAGCCTTTCTTCAAGTCGTCAATGCCGCCATACGGGTCGCAAAGCGTAAGTTCAGGCAATTCCATGCCCATCGCATTAATCGTAAAGTCACGGCGTAGCGCCGCTTCCTTGAACGAAAGCTTTTCATCGGTATGCACCACAAAACCGCGATGACCGTAACCGACCTTGCTTTCTGTACGCGGAAAAGAGAAATCAAGCGAAAGCCCCTTCATCGCCAGATGGATAACGCCAAACGCCTTCCCCACCAAATTCGTGCGGCCGTACTTCTTTAAAATCGGGACCAGTTCATCTTGCGTGAGGTCATAGACTTCGATATCGTAATCGCGACAGTCCTTACCCAAAAGCGCATCGCGCACCCAGCCGCCCACCAAAAAGGCGCGGCCACCGGCACTGCGAATTTCACCCGCAATAGAAAGCAAACGGCTAGGAAGATCCGGCTCGTAACGTTCACCGGCAAGAGTCAAAAGCGAAGGCATTACTTGTCCGCCCCAGCAGACGAATCCGCCCCAACCGACTTGTAACGGTCATAAATGCTCATCGTACGCTCTTCCGAGGAATCCTGCAGCAAAGTGGAAACAGGGATTTCCTTGGTCGTATCGAGCGGCGCTGCGACTTCCGCATTCGCATAGCGGTCATAAATGCTCTTAGCCGATTGACCCGTTTCACCTTTCTTTTTCGATTCTTCTTCGCGGCAAGTATTCAGCTCGTTTTCCAAATACGCACGCTGGTCAGGCGAATAAGTCAACGTGCTCAAGCGATATTCAATTTCTTCGCAAACAAGACCCTGACGTTCACTCGCACAACCGGCGAACATGAGAACGACAAAAGCAGCAATCCAAACAAATTTATTCAGAATCATAGATTTACCGCAAATCAATGGATTATCAGGAGTTTGCCTTTCTTTGTTTTCGAAGAACCGCGAATAACGTATTGATAGACGCCAGGAGCGACTATGTCTCCGCCTTTCATACGGCCATTCCATTCGACACGGCCACCGGCAATATCGTTGCCGCTAAACGACGCCACCAGTTTGCCGCCTCTGTTATAGACTCCAATGACGGCATCGTTTGCAACGTTGTCAAAAATAACATACGGTTGGAGGCGCGGACGGAACGGATTCGGGAACACCTTGACATCTTGACGGGCATCGTCCGTCATGTTGCCATCCGTTGCACGCAAGTCGTTTCTGCTGTAACGGGTAACGCCGTTTTCATGAGCGAACCACACCATACCAAGAGCGGAATCTACCGCAACATCCTGAATCTTGTCACTGAAAAGCCCTTGCCTCGTCGTAAAGTGAACAACGGACAGCGTATCCGGAGACGTCGAACGAGGTGTCAGGCGGTACGCACCACGCGACGAAGTTCCAGCCCAAAGGTTTCCGCGAGCATCAACATCAAGACTGGTAAAATTCGCGCTCGTGAGACCGTTCGTCGAAAGCGGAGACCTTATGGAATCCATGTCCGCATTCCAATATGCAAGTGAAGATCCTGTCACCATCCAGAGGTAATCCGTCTTCGGTTCATAGACCATATCCAGCGGTGTCGAAGACACTCCATAGAACGTTTTCCGCTCAGTCCTAGCAGAATCAATCACGCCGCCCGTTCTCTTTGGAGGCGGGAAAGTAAACACATCCAAGCCGCCCCCCGCATCAACAGAGGGCGCCGCACGCGTTCCCACATACACAACCCAATTACCGGTATTCTCATCGATACGAGCAAGCATCGGCCCTCCAATCGGAGCGCTTCCGATATTGTTCGCACAGGACATCGTCGTAGATTCACCCTTAATGTCGATGTAGACCAAGCTATAGCCCTTGTTCGACGCAGAAGTCGTCAAGTAGCCCATATTGTCAGGCGCCAGCGTTGTCGAGACAGCAATCGTAAACGGAGGATTTTTAGGGTTTTCTTCATAGTTGTCCATGCAATAGGAATTACCTGGTTCGGACAACGTGAACGCATTGATTAACGTATCGGCCCAGCCTTTATACAGGAAAAAGCCGTAACCCCAAAAATGGTACATGGCGCCACCGGTCGGGAGCACCGACAGGACTTTCAAGTTATGTGCGCGAGCATCAGTGCTGTTCGCAAATGCCGGGACCGGGGGGTATATCGGCACAGGGTCGCTCCACCTAAAGCTCTTGTCATCCCCCGAGTAATGATAGTAGGACAGGCGCCCATTATCGGTAGCCGCAAGGACACCACCCGTCGGGAGAGCCTGAAGTTCATAAACGCTTTCGAGAGGGAACGGCTTATAATTGGAAATATCGGTCAGATTTTTTCCATCGTAGTGGAAAATCTTGTGAGGGCCTGCCAAAACAGCCTTGCCGGACGGAAGCAGCGAAACCCACTGTACTTTTGACTCGTAATAATAACGCTCAAGAACCTTTTTTTCACCTTCGGTCTTGTAAACTGGAATTTTTTCATACAAGACTGAATCCGTCAGCGTTTTTCCGCGAACCACGACCAGCGATGCCGACTTGACATCGGACGCCGTATCGAGAACAGCCTGGGTCAAACCGTCCTTGTCCCAAATTCTCATTCCTTCCGAAGAGAACGTCTTGATTTTTCCATCCTTCCAAGTGAAGCTCTTGATAATCTTGCCATTGTTGGAAACGTTCTTGACAGCCTCCCAGGAGTTCGGATCGTTCAGCCGCACATCGGATTTCAGGTTACGCCAATCCATCTTGCGCACGTAAAGGACGGAATCCACAGCGACATACAAGGAATCCCCGCGAACTTCCATGGCACGAACCGGGCTATTAGACAAACTCGCATTCACAATCCTGTCGATAGTAATGATAGATGTCATGCCTTTCATGCTAAGGAACCCCATACGGTCCTCAAAAGCTATGACCATCACAGAACCGCTGCCAGAACCACCAAAACGGACCAAGCCGGGAATCACGCGTGCACCAGTTCCGGCATAGGAACGCGAGACGACTTCCCATCTGTTGCCCATCATCGCCGAAACAATACCGTTATCGCTTACGGCAAAAGCGCCAAGGCTATCCGAAATGACCACAGCACTGACTGACTTGTCGCCCAAGCCATTCGACGTCGTATAAATATCGTCGGCCGTATTCGTCCGATAGCGGATACCGCCACCCGTCGCCATAAGCAGGCCATCGCCATGAGGAATAGCCGATTTCACCGGAAACGGACTTGAAAAATTGATCCACTCATCAACGGCAAAGGCCGAAGTGACAAAGGAGAAGATGCAGATAAGTTTGAATAGTAATTTCACAACATAAAATTACAAAAAAACAGAGTTTTTTATTTACCATTTCCGATAATTTCATTCAATGAGGCGTTTCTCTCCCAAAACGACCTGTAATTTTCCTTTTGAGCCATCATTTTTTCCTTCATTTTTTCGATAGCCAAGTTTCGACGTTCAACAATACTTGCTTTTGAAAGCCCAATCAGTTCCTTCAAGTCACGAACGCTGAGACCCCCTACAACCGAAAGTTCCACAATCATTCTCTCAAGCGGCTCCAGGACGTCCAACAACTGTGAAAATTCGTTCATGAACACTTCAGGTTTTGGTTTATTGTCGGGGATTACGAGCATCTGCGGATCCGTATGATCGTACTTGAACACCTTTTCCTGCAAGCACGAAAACGGCACCATCCTGTCCGTGTCTTTTCGATGGAAACTATAATGGCAGTTCAGCAATACCGTCTGGAACCATCCGTAGAATCCGTTCTTGTTATTCAGCTCCCTCGCTTTTTTACAAAATCGGAGCGCCACCTCCTGAAACAAGTCGTCCGCATCATCCCTAGTCCTACATTTTTGCAAGCACAATTTGTATATTCTGTTGGAATATTTTTTCCAAACAGAACCAACCCAATAAGGGGGACGGTTACAAAGGAAATTCCTATAAGGCATAAATGTTTTAGTTCCAATATTTTCTACTTCTTTTAAGCGAGATTCAATTTATGATTTTTTTTAATAAATTTTTGGAATTTGGAAATTTTGCAAACAACCGTTTGCAAAAAGCGTCATTTTGCATCCTATTGTTTGCAACGGCTGTCTTTGCGCAAGAGTTCAACATGAACAATATGCCGCCCCCCGAAGTGGGCATGCGGTACTCCGCAGGCACTTTGCAAAAAGGTTCGAACGTTATCGTTGACATCGTCATTCACGACAACTGGCATGTAAACGCGAATATCGCCGCCGACGAATTCCTGAAACCTTCCTCTATCGACATTTCCGCTAAAGGCATCCATTTCGGCGAGCCCAAGTGGCCAGAACCCATCAAGGAATACAGCGAAGCGCTCGACCTCGAAAACCTCGTTTTCAAGGGACACTTCCAAATCACGCTCCCCATCGAGGGAGTCGATTCCGAATACGATAGCTTGACGACACAGGCGACGTTCCACTACCAGGCCTGCGACAATTCCATTTGCCTCGCGCCTTCTCAAGTCACGTTCGGCTTGGGAGTACTCGGCTTCAATAAAAAAAGCACCATGCAGCCGGGATTAAAAAAAAACGATGATGAAAACGGTTCGCTCGAAATCGCTCCGCTAAACGGCTCCACCAATGACTCGCCTATGGATGGCGGATTCGCCGGCACTTTGGCCCTGCTTTTATCGGCTCTGTTCGGCGGACTTATTCTGAACCTGATGCCGTGCGTGTTGCCGGTGCTTTCGCTCAAGCTCTTTAGCCTCATCAAGCAGGCTGGCGAAAGCCGCGGGCGCCTACTTGCGCTCGGCACCTCCACAACAGTAGGTATTCTCGCCAGCTTTTGGATTTTGGCAGGGATTGTCGCCGCCGTCAAGGCGGGCGGCGGAAATGCCGGATGGGGAATGCAGTTTCAAAGTGCAGGATTCATCGCGTTCATGGTCGTCATCTTGAGTGCCTTTGCAATGAGTTTCTTTGGCGTATTCGAAGTTTGGCTCCCCGGAAGCGCCACCACCAAAATGGACAGCGCCGGACGCAAGAACGGTCTTCTCGGTGCGTTTTTCACCGGAGCGCTCCTAGTACTCCTCAGCACGCCCTGCTCCGCGCCGTTCCTCGGCACCGCCATGGGTTTCGCCTTTACCGCATCGACACCGGTACTCTTCTTGTTCTTTACCGCAGCGGGCATCGGGCTTGCACTCCCCTACATGCTCGTGAGCGCGTTCCCCAAAGTCTTGAAAGTCTTCCCGAAACCCGGCGCCTGGATGGTGACGCTCCAGAAAGTCATGGGCGTTCTGCTGCTCGGCACGGTCGCATGGCTCTTGTGGGTCGTGCGCGAACAGGCCGGCAACTACGGAGTCGCCATTTTCGCAGTCATCGCGCTCCTGAGCATCATTTTCAGCTTCGCCATCGGGAAAATCGCCCCGCCGGGAGTTGCATTTATCCGTGAAGTCGCGGCCGTCGTTGGTTCCGTCATTTTGCTCGCTGCATTCTGGTTCGCATTCGCCTCACCAAAATACGAAGCCGAAGTCGACGCCATATTCGAAGCAAGAGCCGCGCAGCTAATCACGGAAGACGGTTGGTTCCGCTATACACCAGAACTTATCAATAACCTTGCCAAGTCCGGGCACACCGTGTTTATCGACGTGACCGCAGACTGGTGCCTCACCTGCAAGACAAACGAAGCAGCCATTTTGAACCGTGAAGATTTCCGCCGCGCCATGGACAGCCTGAAAGTCGCACGAGTCAAGGCCGACTGGACCCGCGAAACACCCGAAGTCACCGCACTCCTCCGCAGCATGGGCAAGTCGGGAGTCCCCGCCTACGCCATCTACCCTGCAGGGGATGCAAGCAGGCAAATCGTTCTCCCCGAACTGCTCACGACAAACGCAATCGTGGAGAAAATCGTTGGCAGTAGGTAGTAGGCCGTGAACGTCATCCTGACCCTGTAAGGGGAAGGATCCAGTGATGTCTTGACGCAAAAAAGGTGGCTTCAGGCCACCTTTTATTTTACGAAAAGTATCAGGTTGAAAGAGATGGCGGATCGGGTCCGCCATGACAATGTTAAACACGCTTTCCTTCGCGTTTGTAGCGGTCGATGCATTCCTGATAGAAGTCGAATGTCTGCTTGGCAATCGTCTTCCAGCTGAACACGTCAATGGCGCGCTTGCGGCTGACTTCGCCCATCTTCTTCGCCAATTCCGGGTTTTCGAGAATCTTGTTGAGTTTGTGTGCAAAATCCGTCTGGAACGTTTTCGGGTCGGCCGGTTCAAAGTTCGTCGCGGACACAGCCTTGAGCGGCACGAGGTAACCCGTTTCGCCATCGACGATGATTTCCGGAATGCCGCCGACAGCGCTACCCACGACCGGCGTGCCGCAACTCATGGCTTCGAGATTGATGATGCCAAACGGCTCGTAGAGCGACGGAGTCGCGAACACGGTCGCATGGCTGTAAAGTACGCGCAGTTCCGTATGCGGCACGGCATCCTGAATCCATACGACACCATCACGCGTTGCCTGAACCTTTTCAATCAAGTGCTTGCATTCGTCAGCAAGTTCCTGCGTATCCGGGGCACCGGCGCAAAGCACCACCTGAGCGTTCTTGTCGATTTGCGGAATCGCCTGAATCAGCTGACTGATGCCCTTCTGGCGCGTGATGCGACCCACAAACAGCACATACGGGCGCTTCGGATCCACGCCCCACTTCTTCAAAATTTCTTCATCGAACGTCGGCTTGTAAAAATCCGGATCGATACCGTTGTAGATAACCTTCACACGGTCTTCCGGCACTCCGTACAACTTCATCACGTCGCGTTTCATGCCTTCGCTCACGGCAATCACGCCATCGGCAGCTTCGTACGCCGTGCGTTCAATCCAGCAACTCATGTTATAACCGCCATCGCCGAGCTGTTCCGCTTTCCACGGACGATGTGGTTCCAAAGAATGCGTCGTGAGAATCAGCGGGCACTGCAACAAACGGCTCGCCACCACGCCACCGAAATGGCTATACCACGTATGGCAATGAATCACGTCGATATCCTTAAGCGAAGACATCCACTGGAGATTAATGTCCAGCGGCTTCAGGATTTTCTTGAAGCGTTCGTCAGCCGGATTGCTATCCAGCTTCTGGCTAAAGCCAATCGCTCGGATGTTGTCGGCATCATCGTTCTGCGGGCCAAAGCAGCGCGCTTCGATGTGACAGAGCTTGGAAAGTTCCTGGCTGAGAAATTTGACGTGGATTCCTGCACCGCCGTAGATTTCTGGCGGAAACTCGTTAGTAAGAATAGCAGCGTTCATTATTCAGTAAACAGTGGTTAGGGGACAGTGGTTAGAAAATTGTCCGCAAACTGTTTCCGGGAGCAATAATAAAAATTTACACAACGAAATTCAATAGTTTCTCCATGGCAACCTATTGAATTGTCTCTTTCGTCACTTTACAAATTCTTGCATTTTTTCAAGTATTGCCATACAAAAACGCCACGACCATAAAGGTCGAGGCGCTTGGTGTTTGGAGTGTTTAAATGAAAAAAACAGATTTTAGAAGTTCTTGCACTGGCCTTTCCACTTGCCCGGCTGTCCATTGATGTTGCCATTGATGTACTTGCCGCTCGTGCCAACGAAATCCTTCTTGCGGAAGTCTTCGCCGCCGAGGTGCCAACGCATCCAAGCAACGGTAGCAGCCATGCCGCCCCACGGACCGGAACCATGGCCCCAGCCGCATTCGCCATTCTGGCATTCATTGCCCTGACCGCCCGTCATCTTGATGAGGCATGCCGGAGCCTTGACATTATTATTGTTGTAGTCGCCTTCAGCATTCGGGCGTTCCATACCGCCTTCACCATAGACGATAGCCACAGACTTGGAAGTAGAGACCTTTGTCAATTCAGCGTGGTTGAATGCACCGCTATTGTTCATGACAGCAGTAATCACACGATCATCATTGATAAGCATCTGTTCGGACTGGAGACCGCCCATGGAGTGGCCGGAGCAACCGACCTTCGTCATGTCGATTTTCTGATAAAGCGGATCGTTCGGGTCGTTGTTCTTCTTGGCGAGCCAATCGAGAGCCGGCTTGCCGCGGCCAGTGCCATCCGGGGAATCGCTGGTAGCCACCACGATAAAGCCGTGAGAGGCGAGACGACGGATAATTCCACCGTATGCACCCGGTTCGGTTCCGCCACCCGGGCCCCACAAGACAACAGCGTGCTTCTTCGTCGTAGAGAGCTGTTCCGGATAAGCAAGAATACCGCCACCGTTATCAAGAGTACGTTCGATATACTTGACTCTCATCTGGTCCTTGTCTTCGTCAGTACCTTCAGCAAGGAAAATGCCGCTTTCCGGCTTCGTTTCTTCGCTGGAGCTGGATTCCACTTTCTTTTCGCTAGAACTGGAAGCCGGAGCAACAGCGCTAGAAGCTGGCGTGTCGGCGCTGGATGCCGGAGCGGTAGCAGAGCTAGAAGCAGCGGCAACATCGGCACTGGATGCAGGGGCATCCGCGCTGGAAGCCGGCACAGCGTCTGCGCTGGATGTCGGAAGCGGATTTGTTCCAGGACCGCAAGCATCGGGCAGGCTAGAAGCCAAGCAGCTTTCATCGCTGCCAGATCCCATCTGCGACCCAACATCCGCACTGGAACCCGGAACAACTTCACTGCCCTGGCCACCCAACTGATGTTCACCACCCTGCAGCTGAGTTTCGCTAGAAGCCGGCACGGCAGAGCCCGCAGATTCCGGCGGAACAACAACACCCGCGCTGGACGAAAGTCCAGACGCATAATCGTTAATCGCAGAAGTGACAGCATCATCACCGCAATTCAGGAAGACCAACGAACTGGCCAACGCCATCGTTTTCAAGAGTTTAGATTTCATTTTGTTCTCCTATTTTACCCTTAACCTGACTAGAAATTATTTAATTATTTGCCGTTTTTTACGCATTTCGAACAAAGTCTCATGGATAAAAAATCCAAAAAGGGCAAGGCAGGGACAACAAAAAAAACGTCTCGACCGAAATGATCGAGACGCTTGGTTGTTGGAGTGTGGATATTAATTGCTATTTACTTGAAATTTTTGCACTGGCCTTTCCATTTGCCCTGCTTGCCAATGATGTTTCCATCAATGTACTTGCCGCTCGTGCCAACGAAATCGGCCTTGCGTTCCGTTTCACCGCCAAGGTGCCAACGCATCCAGGCAATCGTCGCGGCCATACCGTCCCACGGGCCGGAACCATGACCGTAGCCACCTTCGCTGTTCATCGGGCCGCCCGTCATTTCAATCATGCAAGCAGGAACAGACTTTGCGCTGTTGTAGTCAGCAATGGCATTGTCGTGTTCCATGCCCTTTTCGCCAAACACGACGCCAGCCGTCTTGGTAGCGGGAATGTTCTTGAACGCACCGCCGTTGCGGTCACCACTGTTGTTGAGGAAAGCCGTGATGACACGCTTGTCCTTAATAGCAGCCTGTTCGGATTCGAGACCGCCCATGGAGTGCCCAGAGCAGCCCACAACATTCATATCAAGTTTGCCATATAGCGGACTACCGGAATCCTTGTTCTGCTGATCCATCCAGTCGAGCGCCTTGATAGCCTGGGACGCATCGCCCGGAGATTCCTTGAGGCCAATCACTACAAAACCATGGGAAGCGAGCCTGCGGATCATGCCCTCATATTCTTCCGGTTTGCTTCCGCCGCCCGGGCCCCATACGACAATACCATGCTTTTGCGTGTCGGAAAGCTTTTCCGGATAGCAAAGGATGCCGCCGCCATCCCAACCGGTACGAGTCTTATAGACCACCTTCAGCTGGTCCTTTTCTTCTTCATTGCCTTCGGCAAGGAAAATGCCCTTCGGAGCTTCGCTGGAAGAAGACACTGCAGCCGAACTGGTCGCTTCGCTGGAACTGGAAGCAGGAGCCACTGCGCTAGAAGCCGGCGTTTCCGCGCTCGACGCTGGCGTTACGGCACTCGAGGCAGGAGTCACTGCACTAGAAGTCGGTGTAACATCGGCACTGGAAGCAGGAGCATCAGCGCTCGATGCAGGATTCTGGGCATCCGCGCTAGAAGTCGGCACGGCATCTGCACTAGACGCGGGGACATCGGCGCTGGAAGCCGGACCCGTGCCGCCACCAATCTCGCCCGAGACTGAAGAGGAACTTAAGCCCGAATCTGCCGGATTAGCCGCATCAGAACTCGATGCGATCCCCGAAATACCACTATTTGGATTTAAATTAGGTGCTGTGGAGGCATCATCCCCACAATTCATGAAGGCAAGGGAACCTGCCACAATGATGCATTTTAAGAATTTTGATTTCATTTTGTACTCCTCATAATCAAAACCCCGCATCCCATACACCTTTTTCTCACATCCCGTACGCTATTTTATAAAATACCCCTAGAAAAACCCGGTGATTAGCATCACAGGAAAGGTTTCATGGACAAAAAGTCCAAACAAGGAAAAAAGAGGAGAAGAAAAGGGAAAGAACACCCCGGAAACCGGAGCCTTGTAAACAAACATTTTCACATTCGTCTTTAAAGAATATATATTTGCAACATCCACCTCAAAAAATGAGAATTCCCATGAAAAAACTTTTCTTGCTATTGCTTGTTCTTTCTCTATGCCTCTTCGGCCTTTCGGGCTGCGACGACTCCACTTCGGGCAACGACAGCATCTACAAAATCGAACTGGGCGCCGTTTCGAACGAAACTTACAGCACAGCAATGAGCAAACTTCAAAATCTTGTCGTTGTCAACTACGACGAAGTACACTCCATAAGAACCTATCTGCACGATAACACCGTTTCGGATTATCAAGTCCAAAACGGCGTATCCTCTGTCGAAATCGAAGAATTCCTGCACTCTAGAAAGTTCTCAAATAGTGACGTCTCGAACGAAATGGATTTTTTGCAAAGAAACGGAAACGACATCTTGTTCTTCGAACACGCCCTCGACAGCGATAAAAAAATCTGGATGTACATAACAAAGTAACGACATTTTAAAAGCAAAAAATCCGGTGCGAAACCGGATTTTTTATTTGCAAAAGCGTAGCCAAAAACAGTGCAAACTATGGCAACATTTGCAGAAGCTACCTTGGAGCGTAAATACGTGACATGAACTCGGCGCGAGTCTTTTCGTCCGTCTTGAAACGCCCAAGAAGCTGCGTGGTCACCATGGTGGCACCCGGCTTTTTCACGCCGCGCATCGTCATGCACATGTGAGACGCTTCAAGAACTACAGCGACACCCTTCGGTTGCAACACCTTCTGGATGAGTTCCGCAATCTGGCGCGTCATGCGTTCCTGGATTTGCGGGAAGCGGGCGTAAAATTCCACCACGCGCGGAATTTTCGAAAGACCGACAACACAATCGCCCGGAATATAAGCCACATGCGCCTTACCCGTGAACGGCAGAAAATGATGTTCGCACATGCTCGCAAATTCGATGTCCGGCACAATAATCATTTCGTCGTACTTTTCATGGAAACGCGTCTTGAGGATATCCTCAGCCTTCATTTCGCCCGTAAGGCCCGTCATGAGTTCGGCATACATCTTTGCAACACGCTTCGGCGTATCGATAAGACCTTCGCGGTCCGGATTTTCGCCCATGCCTTCCAGAATCATCCGGAAGCCGTCTTCCATCAATTTCAAGTTCATAATGTACCCACGGAATGAAGTCGGTCGCCTACGGCACCCTTCGAGGTATGGAGATACATCTAGAATTGCCAAGGCGATGCAAAGATAGCAAAATTGCGCCAGGGCATCATCGGTTGTTTACTCCTTCAAGACCTTCTTTCCGTAGTAGGCGCCGCGAGCCTTGTTCGCACTGTTCACGCGGCGGCCCTTGAGGTCGAACGTGCCACGGTCATAATTCATCTTGAACTCGCCCGTGCGGGTATTGAACTGGCCGATGACAGTCGTTTCCTTTCCATCACCGTCGCCATCAACATCAATAATAACGCTCATGAACTCAGGCAATTCTTCCGGCACAGCAGACGGACGTTTCACGTAAGAGCCATTTGCACGGACAAACTGCGTAGTCTGAAGTTTATCCTTGTGGACGAGGTAGGCTCGCATCGGGCGAATCCATGCACCCTCGCCGACTTTCACAAAATCACCAACACTGATGTTGTTGTCATCAGACGAACTCGCAGCAAAGCCGTAGGCATAGCCGGTTTCCGGATCACAATTTTGTCCTTCAGTTGAGCAGAAGGCGCCCCACTTCTTGTATTGCCACGTACCGCGGAACACCCAGTCATTCTTCGGCTCTGCCGTTTCAGCAGTGGGAACAATCGTCACGCCGCCATTGACAACGAACGTTTTCGCACTCATCTGCACCAGATACGGAGTATTTGCCTTCAAATTCGTATCAAGATAAGTCTTTGTTATGTTATTCGCAGCAGCCCAATCGTTTGTAGCCCACAAGACCTTCATCTTGATAGCCTGATGTCCATTCTTGTCCGTACCGATGCCGTTATAGTAGAGCGCAGCCTCAAGACCCGAAACATTTTCCGTATTCACGTCAAACGGCAGCATCATCGTTGAATAAACGCCTGTCGGGAATTCGCGATTATATTCAACACGATCGACCGTGACTAGTTCAGAAATATTCACGGCATCTGTGCCAGCGTAGCTGCCGTCAATACGAGCCCATTTGAGGCCTTCAAAATCATAAACATCAACTGCAGCATAATCAGATTTTTTCATAATCCACATCTCTATATCTATTCCTTCATCAACTCCATATGCATCGGATCTAAAGAGGAATGTAATACTGCGGCCGGAGCTATACATATCATATGCATAGTGATAACCCGACATCACTATAAGAGGGTCTGCATTTACATCGGCGCCATCGAAAATTATCAAAGAATCTCCTTTCCCTTCTTTTTCATTATAGTCCGTAGCAACCGACCCATCTAAATAAAACGCATATCCTTCAGGAACTGTCAATGTAAGGGATCCATCGCTGTTATTGTAATAATGTCCATCTCCATCCTTTTCGTTCTGAACACGAACGAAAGTAACACCTTCAGGAATATCCATAGCGATCACTCCTGTAGTCGGAACCTTGAGATTTTCCCACAGATTGACGACATCCACAGATAATCTAGCATAAGACGCATTTCCTTGTTCATTTGACTTAAAGCGGAATGTCAAGCTGTTTCCAGAACTGGACAATAAATCACTAGACCCGTTATTTCTGCAAAAAGTTTTGAGTTTTTCGGCATTCTTATCAACACCATCGTAAATTTCCAAAAAATCACCATCATCCGCAGTAGCACAATTAACATCATGCACATTAAGCTTAAAACCTTCTGGAGCAGTCAACGTCAAAGTTCCGTCACTATTATTCCTATAGTAAAAATTATCGTTATAGTCATAATTACTATAAACAGTCAAACTAGAAATTCCATTAGGAATAGAAGCTGTTAAAGAACCTTCTTCTGGAATAACAGCATAAATACTTGTTGTTTCCTGAGGCCTTGCAAAAACCGCAAATACCACGACATCCGACGCTGGCATTACAAACTGGGCTTGGTTATTATACCACGTTCCACCAGTCAAATCTGCATATAAATTATCACCATATGCAACAAAAACGTCACTTAACAAATATCCATTATCAGGAGTGAGTGTCAACGTTATAACATCTCCCGCTTTGGCTTTCTGAACATTTGAAGAGACCGTTCCATTATTAACATACGGAAAGACGTTGATAGCGTATTCCACATTGGGATCAACCACCTTGACTGTCAATTGGGGAAAAACAGGTCCTCCCTTAAGATAGAGCGTCAGCGATTTGCCTGAACTTATCTCATCTACAGGACCTGCTTTGCCCGACCACAGTTCTGTTGCACCAGTATTTGCACCATCGTAAATCTTCAACAAATCCCCACTCTCCCCATACGCTAGGCCAGAAATCTGAAGATTTTTATTTTCGGGAGCTGTCAACGTAAGAACGTTACCATTATAAGGCGTTCTCGGTTCCCTAACTTCAAACGATTGAACACCTTCTGGAATCGAAACGGTAAGAGGATCCACCTTAGGCATATTGACATACAAACCATTTTCGGCATTCATCTTCGTTTTTTCAACATAATTGACGATGACAAAAATATTCGCAAATGGCATCGTAAAGGAGAACTCTTCGCTAGTGAACCATGAGCCACCCGTTATACGCACGCGAGTGGTATCGTTTTCCGATCCTACAGCAATAAATACTTCGTTCAAAGCACAACCTTCTTCAGGTTCCACTTTCATAGACACTTCAGTCCCGGAAACAACCGAAGCCAAGTTTGTCAAGTTGTGCGTTACATTTCCTTTGCAATCGCCTCTAGGCACTATTGATATTTTATGTGGAAAATCACTAGCATTCACAAGCTTCACGACATGGGTATATTCCAATAATGTCAAAACTTCACCGGAACTCGTATTCCCTATCATCCGGGGAGCATCAACGGCAACAGGGTCTTCGAACGCTCCTATGTAAGCACTAAAGTCGTCTCCATAGTAAGGATGCCCTTCGCTATCTTCTAGCTGCATGAGTTTTCCTGCAGGCGCTCTCAATATAAGCGGTTTAATCGGAGCCGTGCTGCTAGCACTAGCAACGATTCCCCTGTTAACCGTAAACGACTCCGCTTCAGAGGGAATGTCAACTTCCAGAATTTCATTATAAGGCGTTTCGATAGTCAAGCCGTCTCTAGCCGTCCATCCTCTTGCATAATAAGGTTCAATCGTGACATCCGTAGCGGGCATTGTGAAAGTGGCGTCATTACTCGTGTACCATGTACCGCCCGTTACAGCTATGCTCTTATCACCATCCTTCACTACAACCCTGTTGAGCACTTTATTTCCGCTAGGAGTTGCGCTAAACGAAACCGGAGTATTTACCGTTGCCGATTCGACGGCAAGGCTGACTGATCCGCATCCACTGGTGCAATAATCATACGAATACACATCATAATCTTCATAATGATAAACGTTATAACTATAAATATTACCAACAGAAATACTATGATTTTCGTTGGGATCGGCAACAACCGTTTTTAAAACAAAAGTATTTTCAACACCCTTTTTTAATGCGATTGCCGCATATTGCCCGGAACTGACGTACCGTCCGTAATAACCATCCACACATGTGTTTCCAAAATAGTTCTGTACAGTTTTACTGAAAAGCAATGCTGCATTGGTATCGGCACCATCGAAAACCCGCACGGGAACAGTTTCATACATAGCAACAAACGGTCCAAATTGGAAAACGCGTCCTTCCGGGGCTTTCAGCACAAGCACGGCATCATCATCAATCCCATAACTTTCAACCGTAAACTGTTGAACACCGTTCCCGATTGTCAACGTATCCGTTCCTGCATCCTGCATTCTGAAATAGCCATCGTTTTCATTCAGCGATAACTGCCCAGCCCACGCTGTTGTTGTTGTTACCATGAGGCCGAACACCAGCATGGCGATAATGCTCAAAAAGCTGTTCTTGAGTTTCATAGTTTTCTCCCATCCTTGAAAAAACAAAACACGTCTGCGACAAGGCGAGACGTGCTGAAAAACCTTATTTTGGTTAGTTTTACTGCTTTTTGCGCAGCCCCCAATAAAAACCTTGCCGGACAGCACGCTGCCGACACCGAATCATTGCCAACTCGTAAAGAGCAAGGGCTTACACAAAGCATATAAAAAACTTATATCATTTCTTGGCCATAGTCAAGAACTCGTTTGTAAAGAAAAATTAAGGAAAAACGTTCTAACGAATAGAAAAAAACGACACAGCCCTAGTCTCGTTCCCGTAACGGATAAAGAAACGAAATAGAACTCACACCCACACGACTTCATTGCCGGTGCGGGGTGCTTCGGTGCGGTTCGGGAGTCCGCTCTCGGTATCGGCATATCCAATCGCGACAGAGGCATACACGCGTTCGTCTTCCTTGAGACCAAGGCCTCGCAAGTATTCCAAAAGCGTCGGGTCTTCGTTCAGCCACTTGAGCTGGTTGATGTAGCAGCTGCCGAGGTCGAGTTCGTTTGCGGCAAGCATCATGTTTTCGACAGCGCAGGCGACATCCGCCATGTTGTTGCCGTACTCCTTCTTGTTCGCGACCACGATAAGCACAGGCGCTGTATAGCAGAAAGAATAATTGCCCTTGCGCGAAAGCGTGATAGAATTCTTGAGGCTCTTGTAGAGATCTTCTCGGAGTTCCATCGCGGCAAAAGCGGCCTGCACGAGTGCCTTTAATTTTGCGATGGCAGCCGCATCCGAAATCACGAAGAAGTGGTTGCTCTGCGCGTTGCCACCGGTAGGTCCGAAACGGCCCGCCTCGGCGATGGCTTGCAATTTTTCGATTTCAACAGGCTGCGCCTTGAACTTGCGCATACTGCGACGTGTCTTGATAGCTTCTAGTGTATTCATGTTTTTTAATTTAATAAAAAAACAACCTTACAGATGAACCTGAGCAGGCCTGCAAGTATTCTCACCTGATACAGAAGAAGAATCTTCAGTAATATTCATCCTACACCACTTTTCCTGTTGCCACGAAGACGGATATTCGTCATTCACGCATCCATACGAACAACACATAAAAGAATCGTTTCCGTAATGAACCACTTTTCTTTCCGCCATTTCCTCTAGTCCGCAGTTATCGTCAAAATACACTGGTGCCGGAATTTCAGCCCAAACATATCCCTCTACCCCATACCTGTAAAAATCAAAACATCCATAATACACTCCCAAATGTTCGCCTTTCATATTTTTGTGCGAACAATGCCCCAAATAAAAAGTCAATGAATCTATCTGCATCCATCGTCCAAGATCACATTGCACAAAAACACTATCCAATTGCTTTGACGTGCCATCTTTATCACATTTACCAAACCGCTTTTGCGCCGTTGCATGCAAATATTCCGCATACAAGGAATCACCTTCATTAAACATGGTTTTTGCATACTTGTCCGTCCATGCGCACTTACCGTTAACGCATTCACATAAAAGCAACGAATCCTTCAAATAAAAGAACTGATTTTCCGTAGAAGAAGAACCACATGTTCCATATTTGTACTTTAAAATCGTATCACGCTCGCTTTCCGCTTTCCATACAATTTCCTTGTCCTTGCACAGGTAATACAAATCACCATGTTCAACAAGGGAAACCGTATTCATCTTGCACAATCCCAAAGTATCTTCCAAAAGTGACGACAACCGGAAGAAAGTATTGTTCGAATTCCATTTATCGTATTCGCAAATAAATTTACGACCGTAATACGTACTTTTCTTATTCAAAATCTTCGCATAACAAGTATCACACTGCGAAAAAGTAATCCCGTAAACCCTACTAAACAATCTATAAGAATAATTGTCATTATCATAACCTTTATCTCTCGAGCTGCTCTTAAAGCGGGGACGGCTGTTTTCGTAAGTTTGTTCAAAAGTAGAGAGCCATGCATCTGTGGCACGAACAATCAATGAAGAATCAATCCGTCCCGACTCGGCAAACGATTCACTGAATTCCATGAAATCATGATAAAATACACTATCCGAAATTTCATGACGGCAATAAACAAATGGAGCTAGATCATATTTTTTCCCGTTCACATCACTTAAGTCAACTCCAAAAACACGCCCCAGTTCCGAAAAAGCTTTTTCTTTGGCTTTATCAAAATCATAGTCTTCTTTTTGCACAAGCGTTTCAATACGCTTGGCCGCGAGTGCCGCATACAAGTTCTGATTTAATCTCGAATAGTTTCCAGCTCTAGAGAGTCGCATGTACTGCGAAAATTCCATCTGATTTCGTTTTCCTTCAGCCGGAAATACAGTCACAATCTTGATGTACGGAGATTCGTAATCGCGACTACCATTTATGAACTTATAAGCATCCACAGGAAATAATTCAAAAGAATCTAGCGGATTCAATTTGCTATCGACGGTAACAATCCTGAAGTATTCCGGCATCATCGAAGGCAGATACTCCACAGAACCTTGAATCTCTGTCGGAGAAAACGGAACCCCAAATTCGTCATATCGGGCAAGGACAATCGCATCGTCATTTTCCGAGCACGCCGTCAGGCCCAAAAGAACAAATAGCAGCGCAAACAACGCATTTTTAAATTTCATCTTCTTTCCCTATTTGCCGGCAAATATAAATTCCGTATTTCAGATACTGAATACAAAAAAGATAATCCGGCACAAAGGCCGGATAAAACGTTGAAAAGCGGGATTGACCCGAAACCGCCATGACGGAATCGTCACTTTTCCAGCGGGAGCACCAATATTCTGGACTTGCGCTTTTGATTGTAATGTTCACGTTTGCTCTTCGGCAAATCCTGAACCGTACCATCCTCGAATCCGAGCTGGTAGAACCAATCGAGAGCCTGAGTCGTGAGCAAGAACAAAGTCTTGTAACCCTTCATGCGGCCAAGTGAAATCAAGTGACGTACAATCGCTTCGCCAATGCCCGACTTGCGGTAGTTCGCACCGACGGCGATTCCCGCCACTTCGGCCATGTTGTTTTCGAACGCGTGGAGCGCACCGCAACCATGGATGCTATTGTCAATGCTATAGACAACATAATCATCCAATTTCTCGGAAATGGATTCTTGCGTGCGCGGCACCAAGTAGCCCTTCGCAATGTAGTCCTGCATGATGCGCAAGATATCCGGGATATCCTCGACGTTTGCCGGACGGATGCAAGAATACTGGTTCGCATAGACCATGGTTCCGTCACCACGGGCAGAGAACACTTCCTGCAGCACGCTACCCTGGAATTCGCCACTCAACAGGTGAACACGGTTCGCCCCCGCCTCGCAAGCGTTGATGGCGTTCATGAGGTAGTCCATCTGCGCAAAGTCGAGCACGTCCGAATTGAGTTCCAAAAGTTCCTTCGCCTGGTCGACGTCCATTGCCGAGATAAGTCCGTTGTCCGTCGGTTCCAGATACTTGGTATTCTTGCCGGTCACAAGGCCATCGAGCTTGATGCCGCTCTGGCTACCGATAAAGAACAGTTTGCCGACCTGCAGGTACTTGCAGAGTTCCGTCGCGAGTTCCGTACTCGAAATATTGTAGGCATGCCCAATCTTGTTCCAGCCAATCGGCGGAATGATAGGCACGAATTTCTCGTTCATGAGCTGTTCCAGCAAATCGCGCTGGATGCGTTCAATACGGCCCGTGCGCATGTAGTCGATGCCGTTGGTAACGCCCATGCTGCGCGCCAAAATCCAGTTGCCCTGAATGCCGCTGAGTCCGCTCGCCGTCAAATGACTCATGATGCGCTGCGCAACACCCAAAGACGCCTGCTCGATAAGCGGCAGCGCCTCTTCGCTCGTAAGTCTCACACCATTGTAGAATTCCGTTTCAAGATCCCAGGCCTTGAGCTGCGCATCGATGCTGTTTCGCGTGCCCGGCACGATGATGATACGGATGCCCGCCTTGTGCAAAAGGGCAATATCCCGCATCAGCACGGGGAACATCGGATGATCCATCAGGCTATCGTCGATTTTAAGGACGAACAGCTGGCCCTTGAACCTATCCATGTAGCCAAACACTTCCCGGATGAACCCGGCAACTTCGAAGTGCTGAGAATAAAAATCGGACGTTGCGTTACTCATGGCATAAAAAGTAGCAACAGAAAAAGCGAAGGACGGAGCATCCTTCGCATTTAAACATCAAAATCGCAATTTTTACTTCGCCGGAACGACGGAACCTTTCGCAGGGGCAAGCGTCCCGCCAGCAGGAGCTTCCGCAAAGACCTGCAACAGTTCCACATCGAACACGAGGAGCGCATTCGCCGGAATCGTCGGCGGAGCGCCGGTTTCACCATAGCCGAGCGCACTCGGAATCCAGGCCTTGACCTTTTCGCCGACCTTCATTTCCAGGAGCAGGTCCTGCCAGCCTTCGATGACCGCCGTCACCGGGAACTCCATCGGAGCTCCGCGCTTCACGCTATTGTCAAATTCCGTTCCGTCGAGCAGCGCGCCCACGTAATGCACCTGCACCTTGTCCGACACTTTGGGCTTAATTCCCGTACCTTCCTTGAGGACGATATACTGGACACCCTTGGTCGTCACCTTGACGTTCGGATTCTGGATGTTCTTCGCAAGAAACGCCGCCTGTTCGCCCAACGCCTTGCGGGCCGCAGCCGCATCGTCAGCATCCTTCTGCATCTGCATCTGGGAGAGCAGGTCCTGCAGGGCCGCTTCGGACTCCGAATCCGTCATGAGGACTTCACGGCTAGGATCGATAACATCCCGCATGGCGTCAATGAGCACATCCAGCTTTACGGGAACATTGATATTGGCAACCGCACGCCCGAAATCCACGCCCAGCGCATAGCTGTAACGGTCAACGGCATTGTCAATGAACATCTTCTGCTCCTGGGACGGAGCTGCTTCCGGAGCTGGAGTAAGCTCGGGCGCCTCCACAGAAGCCGTTTTTGCCCCCGAACCACTTGCCGGGGAACTATCTTGGTTGACAGCAGGTTTGCTACCACCACACGCAGCAAGAGTCCCCCCAACTATTATTATAGGCAGAAAGCGGAAATTTTTCATAAAAAACGACTCCAAAAACAAAAATCGCCACAATAAAATATGTTTTTACGCCCTAAAAACGTCAAAAAATGTAATAAAATTAAAAAAAATTCACAAATGTAAACGAAAACACACATTACCCCTTTAAAAAACCTTACATTTATACTATCTTTACGCTGAAAGGAAAAAATCCTATGAAAAACAGCTTTAAGTGTTACATTGATTCTGCAACAGCCCAGAAAAGACTGTTCGAAGAATCCGTTGATAACGTTAAAGATTCCTTAACCAAGGTCATAACGGAATCATCCTATCAGGGTTACAAAGAACTGCACTTTGAAAACAAGCCCGAAACCGTTTATTCCACCGGTTGGCTGAAAGGCGCGCTTTCTTACCCTTGGGCAATAGTAAGTGTTATCATTCCTTCATTCCTCGAAGACATCTTCTAACTATTGTCATTACAGCACTTTTGATTGTCATGCCCGCCACCGAGCGGGCTTTATTTTTCCTCCTTTTTTAATCAAAAAATACCTTTAGCAGCAGGCCCAAATTTCTTATTTTTGTTAAAAACGGAGATTTTATGGCAGCACTCATTCTAGACGGCAAGGCTCTTGCCAAGACCACTGAAGAAGAACTCAGCGCCCGCGTGGCCACCCTCAAGGAAAAAACCGGCAAGACCCCGATTCTTGCGACGATTCTCGTGGGCGACGACCCGGCAAGCGCGACTTACGTCAAGATGAAGGGCAACGCCTGCGCCCGCGTGGGCATGGAAAGCATCCGCGTGGTGATGGACAAGAACACCACGACGCAGGAGCTCCTCGACAAAATCCAGGAACTCAACGAAAACCCGAACGTGCACGGCATCCTCCTGCAGCACCCGGTACCGCGACACATCGACGAACGTGCCGCCTTCGAAGCGATTGACGCCCGCAAAGACGTCGATGGCGTGACCTGTCTCGGCTTTGGCCGCATGGCGATGGGTGAAAAAGCTTACGGTTGCGCAACACCGGCCGGCATCATGAGGCTCCTCAAGGCCTACAACATCCCGCTTTCCGGCAAGCACGCCGTAGTCGTCGGCCGCAGCGCCATCCTCGGTAAGCCGATGGCGATGATGCTTTTGAACGCCAACTGCACCGTGACCATCTGCCACAGCAAGACCGAGAACCTGCCCGAATTCGTGAAGCAAGCAGACATCCTGGTCGGCGCCGTCGGCAAGCCGGAATTCATCAAGAAGTCCTGGATCAAGCCGGGTGCAGTCGTCGTCGATGCCGGTTACCATCCGGGCGGCGTGGGCGACATCGAAAAAGGTCTCGAAGAAGTCGCATCCGCCTACA
>JAEEGK010007479.1_pt1 | contig 26048 bp, 20 predicted proteins | sample 8958771 | NCBI WGS metagenome assembly JAEEGK01 (sample SAMN16246547, study PRJNA631951) | gut metagenome | biome: gut microbiome; feature: rumen; material: SC-attached | host: Bos | place: Iran: Karaj | collected 2018-10 | reverse complement strand
AGGGTAAGAAGCGTAATACCTACAATCTGCTCACTCCGATTGAGGAGGGTGTAGATTATCAGGAGTATCTGGCTGATGTGAAGGCGTTCCACAACAAAATCTTCTCTGCGTCGGCTCCTATTGGTAACTTTATATGCTTCGGGCCAGACAGCATTTATCACATGGATGATGCTACTGAAGGACTCCCCAATATTTATCCTTTTGGTACTGATGCTATTGCCAATGAGAGTTTTAATCCGTTCCTTATCACTAAGCGTGGACAAGACTATTATCTCCGCTTCCGTGATGCCTTCAAGCGTGATTTCATTGAGGGAACGCTGCAGGAACTGCGTTATGATTCCATTCAGGATCGGTTCATAGGAACAGATAATCCTGAGTTTATCATTAGGAGTACACCTGCCCCTGATTTCTTCTTCGACAACTTTAACAATAGCCATGTGTTCAAGATTGTTCGCACAGCAGCTGAGAATGAACTCTCAGAAAAGATGCGTGAGGTGCTTAATGCTGCCCATAATGGTATTAAGGCTGTTAACAAGAACTACTTCTTGAACGAAGTATCGTTGAAGATAGATGCTGAAAATGGAGCACGCTGGTCGTACCGTTACCAGACGGGTAAGTCCGCTCGTGATATTGATTATATCTACACCTGCCAGGTTGATGGCGATAAGATCGGCTTCGGCTACCAGAAGGCAGATCAGGTCAATGGTGAAAACATCAAGAGTCGTGTTGAAGCAATCAGTAATCTGCTTGAGCAGACGCTATCGCAGCAATTTGTCGTAACGAAGTTTGAAACGACTTTCAATCTTTCGAAGCTACTGTTTACGGCGGTCAATGATCCTGACCTGTGGTTTGTTGTAAATTACTAACTTCTTAATATTAACTAATTATTTAGCGTATGAAAAGACATCTAATTGTTGCGGCAATGACCATTTTTGGAGTTGCTGTTTGTTCCGCGCAGTTCCTGTCGACTACGAAGGCTAAGCCTATTCAAAAAAAGGCAGTGCCAACAGTAGCAGCCAAGACTGTGCAGAATGTTAGTGCCAAGGCTCAGGTTGCGGACGTCTTCCGTAGCGCACGGCCTGCAAAGCTCTCTCACAATGCTTCAGTAGCTAAGCGTAGTGACTTGAAGTCTGCTCCGCGCAAGACTCATGCCAATGGTGTGATGATGGGCCGTCCTGAAGGCTCGTTCTACAACCGTGGCACGCTAGAAGGTGGTGGATCTTTCACTTCTGTTTTGGTGCCTCCGTTTACCAATTTCAAATTCAACAATTATTGTGACGAACCTGCTTCGGCAGTTTGGATGAATAGTGATGAGGTTCAAGAAGGTAACGAAGACAATGACCTCGAGTATATGATGCCGAAGGGTTCATCACAATATTCACTCTACTATGCACCAAGCATTCAGGTGGGTGATGATACCGATCAGCTCGTTGACTTCGTACAGCCTATTGATTCAACGCTGTATACATTTAACTATCTGAACACAGTCAAGACTGGTTATTACTATTTCAGCAATGGTTCTCCTTTCATGACTGAGGATATCGCCTTTGATATGGATGGGGATGGAACAGCCGAGGATTACAAGTGCGCTGGTATTCGTCAGTTTATCACTGAGAAACCGATGCAGCCGCTGGTTCTCCATGACCTGTATGTTCCATTCTATTCTAAGCTTGAGGCTCCTCTGAAGGAAGGCCAGTCCTTAAAGTGCATACTCCGAAAGGTGTATGTTGATGACGATGGTTATTTCGCTCTGGGCGATGAGATTGCAACTATGGAGGTTACTGCCGATGACCTTGAAGAAGGTGGTGCTTTTGGCGATAATCTTTATGAGTTCTATGCCGTCTTTGCCAACTATGAGGAAGATGAGTTTGGTACTCAGACCGCTGTTCCCGTCATCATAGACGATATGTTTGCTATCGATATCCTGGGCTTTGATAATGAGGATACCGACATTGAGCTCTTTGGCGCATTCCTGCATCAGGACGAGAACGAGTTCTATACCAAGCGTACTCGCGCCACCCGTATTGTGCTCAACAATCTTGATGGAACAGAGTATACCGGAGGTACGCTTTCTTACTACAATCCTGATGCCGCAGAGCCTTATGGTTATTGTGCCATCATTTTCATGGAAGGCGAGATGGACGGCCTGATGGTCGACAGCTATGGTGAGCAGATTGCTCCTGTTGAAGGTGGTGAGTCTGGTGCAGAGGATGGCGAAGAGAACAATTCTCCTGCTTATCTGTTCACCAACTATCCTATCTTCGATGTTGACGGTGAGGAAGCTGAGTGGAGCTATAATTACGATTTTGAGGGTGTTCCCGAGTGGGCTCAGCTTCAGATTTATCCTGGATATTATGAGAATGCAGATCACACCAATGTTCGTGGTCTGAATATGGTTTGGTTCGATTGTGAGCCATTGCCAGAGGGTGTCAAGGGCCGTAAAGCCACTGTCACCGTGACTAGCGCACGTGGTGCAGAATGCGATGGACAGATCACCATCATTCAGGGTGAGGATCCCGGTGATGTTCCTCCTGTGAAGGAAATTACCGATGGCAAGTACATTCTCGTGAATGTTGCTACTGGCAAGTGCTGGGGTGAAGGCAATGACTGGGGTACACGTGCTTCTCTGGTCGAGAATCCTGAGTACCTCAAGCTGCTGAAGCAGCCCGACGGCACCTTCCACCTCGAGACACAGGTGAACAATGGTGGCGAGCAGATCTACTTCAATGGTGACTATATGGACAATGGCACTCCCATGCCTCTGACCATCACCAGATACGAAGAGGAGCCTATTGGCGATGGTATGGATGACGTACCTGTTTGGGGCTACACCATCGCCAACGCCGACGGCCAGTACTATGGCTACGATGGCCAGTCCACTGTGCTGGGCAAGAACATCGACATCTCCACTGAGGAGGGTCTCTTGAATGCCCTTTGGCTCGTTGTTTCTGAGGAGGAAATGATGGCTAACCTGAAGTACGCTACTGCCGAGGATCCTATCAACGTGACCTTCCTGATCTCCGATCCGAACTTCGGCCGTAACAACCGTTACTATGGCGACTGGACCTTCGAGGCTTCCAACAAGAACAACGCTGGTGACAACACTAACTTCTGCGTGGAGTCCTACCACTCTGAGTTCACTATGAGCCAGACTCTGGAGAACGTTCCCAACGGTGTCTATAAGCTGACTGCTCAGGGATTCTATCGTCAGGATGGTGAGGACAACGAGAACCTGCCTGTGTTCTTCATCAACGACGCTACCTCTACCTTCCCGCTGAAGACCGGTGCTGAGAACAGCATGGCCAATGCCTCTGTCTCGTTCAAGAATGGTCTCTATACCTGTGAGCCCATCTACGTGAAGGTTGAGAACGGTACCATCACCCTCGGTGCTAAGCTGCAAGGCAACACCAACCTGTGGTGTATTTGGGATAACTTCGTGCTCAACTACTACGGACCCGATGCTACCATCGAGGAGGTTAAGGCCGCTGCCCTGCTGGAGGATCTCTATGATCTGCAGGATAAGGCTGAGGAACTGCTTGATAAGGTCGACAACGACGCTGTGAAGGCTGCTCTGCAGGAGGCCATCAATGCTGCTGCAGGTCTCGATGCAAGCTCTGGCGAGGCTGCTGTGAAGGCTGCCGTTGACAAGCTGGCTGACGCTGTTGACAAGGCTGAGGCTAATGTCATTGCCCAGAATGTGCTGCCCGCTATGAAGGCTCTCGTTGACGCCACCAACGTTTACACTGAGGAGGCCCTGAACCAGTACTACACCGTACCTGCTGAGAAGTATGCTGCTGGCACACTGACCAAGGCTGAGGCTGGTGCACTGCAGAATCCTGATGTTGTAACGGGCTGGCATGAGGCTATCACCGTCGACAACTTCCTGCTCTCTGCTTGGGATACCAATCCTGACTTTGTCGATGCTCCTTACTACATCAACAGCTGGAGTGTTGAGGGCGACAACGACGGAAGCAACTTCCGCGTTCCCTTCTTCGAGTACTGGACTGGCGACGCTAACTCACTTGGCGAGCGTACGCTGACCGCTACAATGAACAATATTCCTGAGGGTAACTACGATGTGACTGTCTGGGCACGTGTTCGCGCTAAGGACGGCTTCACCGCTCCTGCCTATGGTATCAACCTGCAGGTCAATGATGGTGCTGAGGTGAACGTGGCTGCCGGTCAGCAGGTTGGCACCTCTCAGTTCTTCCTCGATACCTTCAAGGCCAGTGGCGTTGTGGGTGCCGATGGTGTGCTGAAGATTAAGTTCAACGTGGCTGCTGACAATAACATCAGCTGGTTGTCGTTCAAGAACGTGAAGTTCGAGAAGGGCGCTGCCGCTGACGATCCCGAGCCCGCCGTTCCCGAGGGCTGGGAGAATCTGATTGCTAACGGCAACATGGCCGGCGACGACGTAAGCAGCTTCTTCAAGGTAGAGCCGGGCACCGGCCTGCAGCCTGCCACGATTACCGATGGCGTCGGCAAGAATGGCAGCCGTGGTATACTGGTTCAGTCGCAGGACAATCCAGCCAACGCCTGGGATACCCAGTTCTTCATCCGCTCCAGCAAGATGCTTGCCCCCGGCACTAAGGTGCACATGGAGTTCGACTACATGGCCAGCAAGGATGCAAAGATCTCCTCACAGGGTCATAGCGAGCCTACTCAGTATGTCAATAACGACGGTGTGGGCGACCTCAACGCCACCTCTGAATGGCAGCGCCTGAGCAAGGACTTCACCATCACTGGCAACGTACAGACCATCGCCTTCAACCTCGCCGAGCTGAAGGAAGCCGCCGACTATGTATTCGACAACGTCGTGTTCTGGGCTGAGAAGCAGGCTGAGGTAGAGTGGACCGACATCATCGTCAACGGCAGCCTGGAAGGCACTGAGGTGGCCAACTTCTTCTCGAAGGAGGCTCCCTCCGCTGAGGTGCTGCCCTCACGCATCTTCGACGGCATGGGTAAGGACGGCAGCCGCGGTATCAAGGTTGAGTCCGCAGCCGGCGCAAGTCAGGACTGGGATACACAGTTCTGGATCTACCTGCCCACCACGCTGCCCGAAGGCACGAAGTATAAGGTTGAGTTCGACTATCGTTCCGACGTTGCCGGCTCTGCCGATACGCAGGCTCACGCCGCTCCCGGCAACTATATCCACTATCAGATGATCGGCTCTCCCAACTTCACCACCGACTGGCAGCACTACGAGGCCAGCGGCGTGATCACTGCCGACCAGGCTGAGGCTAAGACCGATGGTGTGCCCAATGGCAACAAGTTCCAGTCCATCGCCTTCAACCTCTCGAAGGACAAGGCCAATGCTGTGAAGTTCTTCTTCGACAACATCAAGTTCATGGTCGAGAAGTCTTGGTACGACACTGGCATCCGCACCATCAGCAATGATGCTGCCGGCAAGAACATCTTCAACCTCCGTGGCCAGCAGGTGCAGAACCCGTCGAAGGGTCTCTACATCATCAATGGCAAGAAGGTCGTTGTGAAGTAAGCAGATGCGTAAGCATTGATCATTCTAGGTCCCTCATGTCCCTGTCGGGGCATGGGGGACTTTTTTAAAGTTACACATTATTATATATAATGGCACTGATAAAGAGTTATAAGGGAATGAGTCCCAAATGGGGTCGTGACTGCTATTTCAGCGAGAATGCGACGATAGTGGGCGACGTAACGATGGGCGACGAATGCTCCATCTGGTTCAATGCTGTAGTGCGGGGCGATGTGGCTCCTATCACTATTGGTGACCGTAGTAACGTGCAGGATGGTTCCTGCGTTCATGTGACCCACGACACGGGTCCTACGCATATCGGCAGTGATGTGACGATAGGGCATAACGTCACGGTGCATGCCTGTACCATTCATGATGGAGCACTCATCGGCATGGGAAGCACTCTGCTCGATGGTTGTGAGATTGGTGAGGGCGCCATTGTGGCTGCCGGTGCATTGGTACTGCAGAACACAAAAATACCGCCCCACGAGATTTGGGGCGGCGTTCCTGCGAAGTATCTTAAGCCTGTACGTCCCGGACAGACAGACAATGCTGCCCATTATGTGGCGTACTCCAAGGAATACTTGAAAAGTGAAGAGTGAGCCTCACTCTTCACTTATTCTTCTCGTAGTATTCTACTGCGAGTTTCACGTTCTTCTTCACTGCATCGCTCGACATGGTGGCACCGGTACGGCCGTCCACCTCTTTTGTTTTGGCATCTTTGATGGTCATGCCGTCCCACTTGTTCAGCAGGTGCTTCGAGGCTGCGTTCCAGTATTTAGGCGTCTCCTCATTGGGTAGGAACTCAATCTTCTGGATCTTGTTCGATTTGATGAAGACCTTCAGCGGCGTGGGGCTCTGATAGCCAATGACGTCCTTGCTCAGCTCGGTTGTGTTCACCACATAGGTGCCGTTCTCCTTCACCATCACCTTTTCGTTCTTGTCGGCGCTGGTCAGTAGTGCTGCCATCATCAGGCATGCACATGGAATGATTAGTTTCTTCATTTTCTTATGAGTTTATTATTTGTTATCTTGCTAGTTGCCATGTCTTGTTGTCCGTCTTCACCACGTACACGCCGTGTCCCAGTCTGAGCTGTGACAGCGCGCCGATGGTGGTCTCTGCCACCTTCCTACCGTCAGAAGCATAGATGATGGCCTTTGTGCCGGCGTCAGCCTTGTCTGTTGTAGCTGCGATGCCCGACGGCACCACTTCCTTCAGCTCCCCAGTCAGGGCGAGCTCATCGATGACTTGGCCGTCTTTGAGCACATTGGTATGATAGATGCCCGTGACATCAAAGTACTTGTCGACCAGTTTCGTGGGAACGGTAATCTTCGGCAGTTTGAAAGTGTTCCACAGGCGTATCTTGTTATCGCCCCCAATGGCCCAGATACCACCGTCGTTCACCAGAGATGCCTCCTTCAGGGTGATCAGGTCACCGTAGTTGGCCTCGCTGACCTCCTCGACACTGATGTCGCGTGGCGTCACCTTGTGGCCTTTGCTCACCGTATAACCATCAGCGTTGGTCAGCTGATCTACCTTCTGCAGCTCTGGTACGCGATTGTTCGTCGTACGTTTGCCAAAGACGCTACCGTTGAGCATGTCGCCAACCTCCAGCTCCAGGCCGGTGCCGGCAAATACGATCGATCCCGAATCATCGCGCACGTATGCATTGCTGCCATTGATATACACCACGAGGGCATCGTTCAGCAGCAGGGCTCCCGTGCCATTGTTTTCCAGGGTCCTGTATTCAGCGATATCCTTACAAATAGCCACCTCTTCCACCTTCAGGCGACAGGTAGCCATGAGGGCAGAGTCGCCGTTGGCAATGACGGTGATGTCGACCTCGCCCACGTCCACTCCTTGCACCTTGCCTTCGTTATCGATGGTGGCAATCTCTGTGTTGCTTGAGCTCCATTCCAGTGTGTAGGGGGCCATGCTGGGATAGCGGGTCTCCGTCAGCTGCAGCGACAGTCCTTTGCCAACAATGGCACTCTCTGGCAGTGAGATGCGCTTCAGTATGTTCAGGTCGAGGACATCGAAGGTGATGGTGCCGTTTCTCTCTTGGATATTTTCAATCCCAAGCGTGGGGAACTTCCCTGCCCATGTCTTGAGATTGGCGGGTGATGTGTCGTAGTTTAGCGTCCTCACCCTTTTTGTGCCAGGGAAAGGGTCGCTGGCTGAGTCAAATCCCTGTGGGTCACCTCCGGCGCGCAGCACTTGGAAATAGTTGTGCTTGGGGTTGCAGTTCACCTTGTTGTTCTGCCACACGCCAGAGTTTGTGGAGTCCACGCGCCAGACGAGCATGCCGTGTCCTGGAACGAGACGGTCCCATTTCGTCGTCAGCTGGCGGTTCTCAATGAGGAAGAACTCTTTCCTCACGGGTGTGTTCAGTCGGTAGCCTGCATGTGAAGTGCCCAGTGCCTTCAATTCGTAACTGCCCTCCTCGGTGATAGTCTGCACATCGCAGTCGAAACCTACGGCCCATTTCTCATAGAGGTTATAGCCAGAAGGTGTGCGTCCGTTGTTTTGGTATCCTCCTCCTGCCATCAGGTCCCAGTCACCAGGGTGCTTGCTCTGTCCTCCTGAGCCCTCGTAGTCGGTGTCATAGTGGTCCATCAGTCCCAGTACATGGCTGAACTCATGGCAGATGACGCCAATGCCGTCGATGATGGCCCAGTTATTCGAACCATAGAGCTCAGTAGAGCAGGCATAGCGTCCGAGGTAGACACTGTCCTTCTCGACCATCTCCCATCGCTGTCCCACCTGCCGATAGATGGCGCTGGCATGGGGCCAGAGGAGGCGTGAGTCGTTGCCGGAGATGTTTGAGCCCACACCAGCAAAGATGAAATAAACCATATCCACCACCTGATCGCCGTCGCCGTCGTAGAGGCTGTAGTCCACAAGTGAGTCGGCGGCTTCGATGGCTGCCAGTGTCAGTTTTCCAGCATTGGCCGTGCCGTTGGGATAGTATTGGCTATAGTTGACGGTGATGGGGCCCACCACGTCAAACTGCGGTGTGAACACCCCGTTGGAGTTGTCATGGAAATAGTCGCGCACGCTGCCAGTGTATATACCCTCTCCCGAATTGCTGAAACCTCTGTAGTTCTCTTTGTTGGCAATGTCGTTGACGATGCTGGCGTAGTCGCTGCGCTTGAACTGGAGGTCATTGTACTGCACCAGCAGGATCAGACCCCTGAAATTGTTGTAGTCATACTGTGATGCACGTTGCGGGCTGCGTGCCTGTGCCCTGCGGCTGAATTCAGCCTGTTGTTGACGTGCAATGTCTTCGCTCATTGTAGGAGCCAGGTATTTCTCCATTCCCATCAGCCATGCCTCTTCCGATGCGGAACGCTTGTCTGCATCGTGGGCCACGCGGTTGGTGGCATGGAGTTGTCCGTCGCTGCCTTTGTAGGCATAGACGTAATAGCCGTCTGTGCGCTGCACTACAGAATAGCCATCATCGGTAGTGTTGAAGTGCAGGTATTCATCGCCATGCAGACGGATGGTCACCGTCGAGCCATCAGGCTGGACGATGTTTGCACTGCCTCTGTGGGCAGGAATAGCCATTGCCATGCTGGCTGTCAGCATGGCAATGGCGAATAGCAATGATTTTCTCATTCTAGCGTTTCTGCTGTTTGGCAAGGCTTGTTTAGTAAGTCATCTTCGGCTCCAGTTCCTTAGCCTGGTCGATCATCTTCTGCACCTCCGAAAGGGCGGGCACACGGCCACAGATGTTGTACTGCTCGTTGACCTCCACCAGCTTCGGCTGCAGATTCTCAGCCACGCGATGACGGAACTCCTTCACGGTGTCGACGCCAGCCTTCTCAAGCAACTCAGCGAACTGAGGGCCTACGCCGTTGATACGGAACAGGTCGGCATGGTTGGCCCAGCGGAGGATGAGCTTCTCACTGATCTCCGTGGCCTCAGCCAGCTCCTTACGTCCCTTGGGTGCTGCGCATTTTTCCAGCAGCTCACTCACTTTATTGATGCCTGCGGCAACTAGTTTCTCAGCGTAGACCTCGCCCACGCCTTCGATGTCAACAATCTTGTAATCCATACTTCGTTACTCTTTTAGTTATTAATGCTGTTTCACTAATGTGTCGCAAAGTTACGCATTATTGTCGGAAGCACCAAATTTATTAATGATTATTAGCAACTTTGAATACAAAGTTGTTGTTTTTCCCTTCAATTATTTGTACTAAAGAGAGAAAAGTTGTAACTTTGCACACTCAAAGACTGATTGCAGATGAAGAAAACTGAAACGAAACATCCTTGTTCAGTGGGAGGCTATAGTCAAGTACTTTTAAGACTACTGAAGGACTGGACGCTGCCGGTGGCCATGGGACTGGGGGCGATTGTCTATCTGATCTTTGCCTTCGTGCCGCAGTTAGACGACGCTGCGCAGTTTTTCTCGCCGTTGATGGATGCCATACTGCCATTGTTTATGTTCTTGGTGCTCTTCGTCACGTTCTGTAAGGTCGACTTTCACAAGATGCGCCCAGTATGGTGGCATTTCTGGGTGCTACTGTTCAACTTGCTCTTCGTGGCCATTGTCATGGCCATCATCCTCCTTCGCCAGACATCACCCCTCACTTCTCATCTCTCATCTCTCATCTTGCTTGAGTCGCTGCTGATGTGCATCATCGCCCCTTGTGCGACGGCAGCAGCAGTAGTCACGCAGAAGCTGGGTGGCTCACTCGAACAAACGACCACTTACACCTTCCTGTCGAACTTCCTGACGGTGCTGCTTGTGCCCGTCTGCTTCCCCATGATTGAGAAAGGCAGCGATGTGTCGTTTGTCTCTGCTTTTTGGAAGATTCTCTATCAGGTGGTAACACTGCTGGTGGTGCCCATGTTGCTGGCTTATGTGGTGAAGCATCACTTTCATCGTCTACACCAGCGCATTATCGCCGTCCGCGACTTGTCATTCTACCTTTGGGCGTGCTCGCTGATGATCGTAACGGGGACTACAGTCAAGAATATCGTTCATGCCCAGGCTTCCGTCGGACTACTCATTGCCATTGCCTTGCTGGGACTGGTGCTGTGCATCATCCAGTTTGCCGTAGGCCGCTACATAGGCCATTACTTCGGACGAACGCAGGAGGCGGGTCAGGCATTGGGGCAGAAGAACACCGCCTTTGCCATCTGGATGGCATATACCTATCTGAATCCCCTCTCCAGCGTAGGTCCAGGCTGCTACATCCTATGGCAAAACATCGTCAACTCCGTCGAGATCTGGCAGAAGCGGAAGGAGACTAGGGCTTGAAGCCTATCTGCCAGATGGCTTTCACGCCTTCGCAGAAGTCATAGAGGATGTGGTGGCTGCGAGTGCGGTGGCCGGCGGGGAGGAAGCCACATACGATGCGTTTGATGTGGCGCTGGATGTTGTTCCTGATAAGTCTGATATATACTGCCATATTTTTTAAAGTTGCATTTTGGTTTATCTTACACTATTGTGTTTAACTGTTTAATATCCAGGTTGGTAGGTGCTGTGTAGGTGGTTGTGGCATCTTACACTACCTACACTGAAAGTAAAACAAGTTGTTTTACTTATCAAAAGTGCCACTTTAGTTGACCTAAGTAGGTACTTAGCGAAGGTAAAACAAGTTGTTTTACTTCCGCTCGTCATAGCTCTTGCAGCACGAAGGCCGACCCTTTGCTGTTGCGTTTGCGCTCGTAGCCCATCCTAGAGAGGCTCCTTCCCAGTTCCACATCAGCCATCTTCGTCATGCTGAAGGATGGGAAGAGCTCCTCGAGCCGCTTCATGACCTGCTGGATGGCGATGGGTTTGGCGTCGCGTGGCGTCTGCTCGGGTGGCAGGTAGGTGAGTGCTATCATCTGCTCGTAGCTGCATACCTGTCTGAACTGCTCGTTCTGCTGCATGATGCGTGCGTTTTCCTCCTCCTCGAACCAGTAGCGACGACCCTGCCTGAGCTCCTCGCAGAGCTGCGCATAGAGCTGGTCGTGGAGGATGACATCAGAATTGTCGATCTCGTCGGCATAGACGCAGATGAATCGTCGTGAGCCCCGCTGCGAGCCTTCGCTAGCATTCGCTCCACGGTTGCCGCCACTTGCTCGTCAGTGAGGCTCCGAGAGCATTGTACCTGTATCTTTTCCGGGTGTTGTAGTAGGAAACGGTTGCCGATGGCGGCGTAGTTTTGGCTGCCGATGCTCACTCCAAAGCGCACGCGAAAGTAGTCTGGGTGCGCCCTGCGAACGGCCAAACGGCGGGGGGCGTCACGCAGATAAGCACGCCAGTGGTCCAGTTCTGGCGTTTTTGCCGCAACGGTGTTGCGGCATAGGGGACTTTAGTGGTTGAATTTTTCGATCATTCGCTGATAGAACGCGCGCTGGTCGGCATCGGTGGAGGGCTGCACGCCGGTGAGTTGCGCGAGCATCTGCTGCATTTCGCGGGTGGGGTGGAAACCTTGCGACTGACGAGTGGCGATGCACTTCTGCAGTTCGTGGGCGGCCTTTGGCTTGTCGCGGTCCATAAGAAGACGGGCAAGGTCGAGACGGTAGCCCGAACAGAACTGCTCCTGCCGCTGATTCTTGATGGCGCTGCAGAGCAAGGCTGCTTTCTGTCCTAGGTCATCGGTCAGTTCTGCCAGTTCGGCATAGAGGTAGCTGTCGTGGTATCGTGTGAGTAGCTGGCGATAGATGTCGACGGCCTTCTCCCGTTGGCCCATGATACGGTAGATGACAGCCATATATCGCTGGTTGTTCTTGTCGCGCGGACGGCGACGCATAGCCTCCTCCAGCAGCGGCATGACTTTGAGAGCGTTGTCAGCGGTGGGCTCTTCCTGTATCTCGTGAAAGGCACAGGTGAGTAGCTGCTGGGCCACAGAGGGAATGGTGAATTTGCTCGTCTGACCTGTCTGCGAGGGGAGGGGTGTGATGCTCTTCCAGTCCTCGTCGCTCAGCTGTTCCACCTTCAACTGTTCCACGAAGTCGAGCACGCAGAACGTCTTGATCTCTTTGTCGAGCAAGACGGCTTCATGGAGGATACTGCTGCGAGCCCTGCCGTCGTGGTCATCAATGTTGGGAAGGATGCGAAGCAGAGCTTTGAATATCTTCTCGGCCTCGTCCAGACGTTGCTCTTTGACGCGCTTTTTCAGTATGTCGCTCGCCGTCCAGAACATACATAGCGTGGTGTACTTGCCTTGATGTACGGCATACATGGGGCGGATGGTCTCGTAGGCCTCCTCAATTTTTCCCTGCTTCCGCAGCTCGAATACTTCTTTTACGGTCATTTCTATGTCGCAATTATGGGTTTCTATGGTGCAAAGTTACGAAGAAGCAAGGAAAAAACCAAATAAAAACGAGTAAACATATGGCTTTTTACTCTTTATTTTGTACCTTTGCGCTCATGAATACGTATCTCAACACGGAAAACATCTTGCGCAGCACAGATGAGGTGGAGTATCATCCACTGCGTCCCTTTCTGCCCGTGAGTGCCAAAGTGCTGTTTCTGGGCAGCTTTCCGCCACAGCGTAAGCGATGGTGCATGGACTTCTATTATCCCAACTTCATCAACGACCACTGGCGCATCGAGGGTGAAGTGTTCTTTGGCAATCGCAACCACTTTGTGGATGAGAAGGCCAAGTGCTTTAAGTTGGAGGAGATTGTTGCCTTCTGTCAGGAGAAGGGTATCGCTTTCTTCGATACTTCTACTGCCGTCCGAAGGCTGAAGGACAATGCCTCCGACAAGTTTCTTGAAGTGGTGGAACCTACCGATATATGGGCCCTGATAGCTCGTCTGCCTCATCTGCGAGCAGTCGTCACCACGGGAGAGAAAGCCACCGATACCATCTGCGCCACGCTCCATATTGAGACTCGACCGCAGGTCAATGCTGCAGTCCCCATCCCCAATATCAGCAATCAAGATGGTCTCCCAATGGTGCTCTATCGCCTTCCCTCGTCCTCCCGTGCTTATCCTTTGGCCTTTGCTAAGAAGGCAGAAGCCTATCGTGCGATGTTTGAGCTTTTCTTTGATGTCAAGAAAATTGGTCAAAAACAGACCCATTGAAAAGGTGCAATCTAGGAGAAGAAAAGGTCAAAAGCGGCCTCTCCAATCGCTTGTCGCTAGCATCGATGAGGCTCGAAAATGACTTTGAATTACCCGGAAGGCGGTTTTGGCCTCGCCGGAAGGCGACTTTGTGCTAGTTAGTAAGCGACTTTGTATAGCAAACTCCGAAACTTTCGTAACCAAAGTGGTTGACGGACGAGACCAAAGTGGCCGTCGAGCGTGACTAGTGTCACCGCTTTTAAAAGAGTAAAATGCCCCGTTTTTGTAATCTGTTCATTGTCAGCGAATTATGGGCTCCTTCAAAACTCGCTCATTTTCGGCCAAAGGATTTGTAGCTCAGAATTTTTAAAATATGAGAGGGCATTTGTCAAGTATATTCACAGCGAGGGCAGAGAGTCACGACTACAACAGACCAGTCATGATGCGAGCGGCCTCCTCTGGTGCATTGGTATTGCCCAAGCGTTGGTTCACCTCTTCATAGCCTTGCAACATCTGCAAACGCTGAGGACTTTCGTCAGGAAGAAGGGGAGTGAACTCATGGTTGATGCTCTCGATGGAGAAGGTGTCGGCAACGAGTTCTGGCACCACCTCGTGGTCGGTAATGAGGTTGACCAGTGAGACGTACTTCACCTTCAGAAGCTGCTTCCGCAGCCAGCCGAAGAAACGGGGGTGGGAAGTCCTGTAGCATACCACTTGCGGCACGCGGAAGAGAGCGGTCTCGAGCGTTGCCGTACCGCTGGTGACAAGGGCTGCATGGGCGTGGGAGAGCAGCGCATAGGTGTCGTTCTTTACCAGCCGCACCAGCGAGAGCGTCTCGTCAGACTTCTGCAGGAAGGATGCATAAAATTTGTCGTCGATGGCCGGTGCGCCGGCTAGAACAAACTGATAGTCAGGGAATTGGCGGGCCATCTCCATCATTGCAGGCAGGTTCTCCTTAATCTCCTGCTTACGACTGCCAGCCAGTAGTGCAATGATCTTTTTCTGGGGATTGAGGCCTGTGCGATGACAGAATTGCTGGAAGTCCTCGTCGTACTCTTTCTGGAAACGATTTACCTCCTCCTTCGTAGGGTTGCCCACATAGTGGATGGGGTAGTGGTGCTTCTGCTCGAAGAATGGCACTTCGAAAGGCAGAATGCTGAATAGCTCGTTGACATCGCGCTTGATGTTCTTGATGCGATATTCCTTCCAAGCCCAAAGCTTGGGGGAGATGTAGTAGTAGACTGGGCACAGGGCTTTCTCGTGGACGAACTTGGCGATGCTGAGGTTGAAGCCAGGGTAGTCGACAAGTATCACTATGTCGGGCTTCCAGTTGCTGATGTCTTGCTTCGCCCGTCGCATGTTCGTCAAGATGGTGGGCAGGTGCAGCAGCACAGTGACGAAGCCCATATAGGCTAGTTTGCGGTAGTGGCGCACCATCGTGCCGCCAGCGGCCTGCATGTGGTCGCCTCCGTAGAAGCGGAACTCGGCTTCTGTGTCTTGTTTCTTCAGTTCCTGCATCAGTCGTGAGGCGTGCAGGTCGCCACTGGCTTCGCCGGCTATGAGATAGTACTTCAAGGGATTTGAGGTTTGAGATTTGAGGTTTGAGATTTTGTTAGGCGGTTTCCCACTTCTTGATTTGTGGGATTGCTTCGTAGGCAGTGACGTCCATGTGGGTGGGAGTGATGGCTACGTAACCGTGATTGAGAGCCCAGTTGTCGGTGTCCTCGGCCTCGGGCTCATCGTTCTCGTAGTGGCCCACCATCCAGTAGTAGTCGTAGCCACGAGGATGGTGGCACTTTGTGACTTCGTTCGACCACGTTCCAAATGCCATGCGGCACACCTTCACACCACGATAGTCGCTGTTGCCCTCGGCCAATAGCGGGAAGTTGATGTTGAGGCATACCCCCCTTGGCAGCCCTTGGCTGAGCACTAGCCTAGTATACTTCTCTATATAAGGGCGCAGAGGCTCGAAGTCGGCATCGTCGTGGTGGTCGCAGAGCGAATAGGCCACGCTGGGAATATACTTCATGCAGCCCTCCATCACTACACCCATCGTGCCGCTATAGTGGGTGTTCACGGAGCCGTTGTCGCCGTGATTGATGCCGCCTAGCACGAGGTCGGGGCGTCGTGGCACAATGTCGTGGAGCGCCATCTTCACACAGTCAACGGGCGTTCCGCTGCACGACCAGATTTGCACACCTGGCTGTTCTTCTCGCAGCGTAATGGTAAGCGGCTTAGTGGCTGAGAAGGCGCAGGCAAAGCCCGACCTGGGGCCTTCGGGCGCACAGACGATGATGTCGCCCAGGTCCTTCACCATATCCACCAGGCATCGTATTCCCTTAGCCTGGTAGCCATCGTCGTTGGATATCAATATCAGTGGTCTGTTCATGTCGTTGTTGTCAATAAGGACTGCAAAGGTAGTGCTTTTTTGAAAGATGACCAAAAGAATGGGTTAAGAATGTGCCTTCTCCCCAACTTTTTCTTCATTTCTCTTGCTCATTCTGAAACATTTTCGTAACTTTGCAGCGGAAAGGTGGGCCTCGTGTCCTTCCGATTCGTATTTTCGTGGGAAAAATAGAAGCGTTATGCTCTTCTCTTGCAAGCTGAAAACCTAGGAAACTTTCATTCATTGCAATGAGTCCTCGGAGACCTATGGATGTCTCTCAAGGGAATGAAGAAAGACATAACAGCTTCACGCGTATGCGTGGAACTGCTGTTTCGTCTTATTCCTTTGTGGCTTTCCTAGGGCCTTCAGCTTGAAGATGTGGAACATACAGTCCCACGCTTCTGCATGTATAAATGTTCTTCCTTATGGGCTGAGGGAAGCTGAATAATGGTATGGATAGTGTTGCTGACAATGTAAACCAGTGGAAACAAAAAGACGTATTTCTCAAAAAATGTTTTTCGCCATTTGGTTCGATGAACAAAAACGACTATGAAGTGGAACTTATGCATCTGCTTCTACTGAATGGGTATGCAGATAAGTCCGACCATTTGCTTAGTAGAAAACTTCAGATTCCTATTACAAAAGTACGTCGACTTCGTTATGAAGTGGATTTGCGTTATCCAAAAGATAGTGATGAAATTAAAAAGGCTTTTTATAATGTTTTGAATAGTACGACTTATAAGGAAGTAGGTGATTTGGTACAATTCTCCATTCAAAATAAGTCTCTTCGTGAATATCTTAGTGAAAGGCTCGAGCTGGAAGGCAGCTATTACGATAGTTCTTTTAATTCCAACATTGTAAGAATTACTGCAACTGATTTACTTCTTCTTATTGCGGATTTTGAACAAAAAGATGACTTAAAAAAGAATATTCAAGATAAACTGAAAAAAAACAGTAAAGAGTTTCCTAAGGGTATAAAGGACCAAGCTGTTGCAATAGTAAAAGACGTTGTTAAAACACATGCAGGAGAAGGTCTGGCATTATTGGTGGAAAACGCATTGAACTCGACAGTTGGAAAAATATCAAAAACAATAACTAATAAAACAAAACAATGAAAAAGATTATTTGTACATTTTTGCTCCTTTGTATAGCAGCAACAACATTGAGCGCCCAAACCATTGTAAAGGGCGACATGAATGATGACAATGAAGTTACGATTGCCGATGTGATCTCATTGGTGAACGTGGTTCTTGGCAAGTCTCCATTAGAGACCATAAGCGCAGGCTGCAGTTGCGAACCTTATAAGGTGGATAATAGTTTAGTGGTGGGTAGTTGGTCTACTCCAGATGGCACCTCGTTCCAATTCAACGAAGACGGCACAACTACTTTTCCTGGTGGAGCTACTTACGAGTTTATGCCCATGCTGGGCCGATTGCTAGTGTACGATGCCGAAAATCAACCAGTCAAGGCTATACCCGTTCTGAAGGTTGAGTCTGAGAAAATACTGACTGTGGACTATGCTACGAATACCTTCACTTATTTCACTAAAGATACTCCAGCAGAAACTTATTATTGGTATGTCGGAACAAGTAGTACAGAACCAAATGAAAGTAACTATCAAACAATATTAACACAAGTTGATGAAAATGATAATCCATATACATTTACAAATACTAATGTAAGACATTATATGTATATTGTTGTTAGAGATACTAAATCAGTAACATCAATAAAAGATGGACAATTTAATACTGGATATGGAGAATATACTAATATAACTATACCCGATTATAAAGTTTATAGAAGTAATAGTGCAATATCATTAAATCATCCATTAGTAATTACAATAGAATAAGAAAAATATTTAAAATTAATAATATGATACAAGATAATATAGAATTTAATTCAGTAAAAACTTCTCATGGAACAGAACTTGGTTCAGGTCCTATTGGAATTGAAGGTCAAGTTGGCCCAGATGAATTTGGTGGCGTAATTAATGCGGTTGATATTGACTGGAATGGTGCACAATTAACAGATGGTATGTATAGAGCGTAAATACTATTGATGATAATACGACAAGGCGGATGTGGGAGTAGGCATTTTGATTGCCCTCCTGCATCCGCTTTGTTTTTCTCAGGTCGTTCGTGTATAGTTAAAATGAGCAGCCGAATAGTTGCTCTCCTTTAACCTGACGCACAATTCTCCTTGCATAGATGTTGTCGAACAACCCGTTGGGGGTAACGAATGTAGGGATAAGTGACTTTCTTGTTTTTGTTACTTTCTGAAAGATTCGCAATCGCCGTGCCAACATCGAATCATAACTCTTAGTTATCTCATACTCTCCTTGGCTGTATTTCATCTCGCAGATGGAAATTGATTTGTCTGAACGGTCTATCAGCAAATCAATCTGTGCGCCATGCTTCAGATCCTCATCGGCTTCCTCGTCTTCTGCGAGGGCTTTTGGCGGACGATATGTCCAGGAGCAAGGTGTGTTTATGCTCCCGTCAATTCCCAATCCGCGAATAATCTGTTCCAGATGGTTCAGACAGACAATCTCAAAGGCATAGACTAAAAAGATTTGATTGCGCCAAAATTTTGTATGATTTTTGGCTAAATCTTCGTATTTTTAGTCGATTGCGCCTATAAAGTGTGAGAAATTATGTGGGTTTGTTCAGCAAACACTTCTTATGAAAATGTCAATAATGTGTGCAAAAATACTTAAATTGTATGAGAAAAGCAGGTTGTTTCACGGAAAATGTGTATCTTTGCAGTTCAAATCAATAGGAGAAAAAGATTGAAATGGGAAAAATCATTGCATTAGCAAATCAGAAAGGCGGCGTGGGCAAGACCACGACAACCATCAACCTGGCAGCATCGCTGGCCACGCTGGAGAAGAGCGTGCTTGTGGTGGATGCCGATCCTCAGGCCAATGCCTCCAGCGGACTGGGGGTGAATATCCAGGAGGTGGACTGCTCGCTTTACGAGTGCATCATTGATAAGGCTGACGTGCGCGAGGCCATCTATACCACCGATATCGAAGGACTGGACATTATTCCCAGCCACATCGACCTGGTGGGTGCCGAGATTGAGATGCTGAACCTGGACAACCGCGAGCGAGTGATTAAGAACTTGTTGGCTCCCATCCGCGCTGACTATGACTATATACTTATCGACTGCTCACCGTCGCTGGGCCTCATCACGGTGAATGCCCTGACGGCGGCCGACTCGGTCATCATCCCCGTACAGTGTGAGTACTTCGCTCTGGAGGGCATCTCGAAGCTGTTGAACACCATCAAGATTATCAAGTCGAAACTGAATACGAAGCTGGAGATAGAGGGCTTCCTGCTGACGATGTATGACTCCCGTCTGCGTCTGGCTAACCAGATTTATGATGAGGTGAAGCGACACTTCCAGGAGCTGGTGTTCAAGACTGTTATCCAGCGCAATGTGAAACTCTCGGAGAGTCCCTCCCATGGTCTGCCCGTCATCCTCTATGACGCAGACTCTACAGGTGCTAAGAATCATCTGGCGCTGGCGAAGGAGATAATCTCTAAAAGTTGAGAGTTCTCTCAACTCTTAACGCTCAACTCTCAACAAGTATGGCTGTTAGAAAGAAATACGATAAGAGCGTCATCGGACGAGGACTGGACGATATGGGTGTCGGACGGGGTTTGGATGCGCTCATTGATACAAGCGACGTAAGGACGCAAGGATCGTCGAACCTTAACGAGATACCTATCGAACAGATAGAACCAAACCCTGACCAGCCTCGCCGTGAGTTTGACGAAACGGCGATGCAGGAGTTGGCTTCGAGTATCCAGAATATGGGCATTATAGCACCCATCACGCTGCGCCAGGTGGCGCCTGACCGCTATCAGATCATTGCCGGCGAGCGTCGCTGGCGCGCATCGCAGCGGGCAGGACTGAAGACTATTCCCGCCTATATCCGTACGGTGGAGGACGAGAATGTGATGGAGCTGGCCTTGGTGGAGAACATCCAGCGCGAGGACCTGAATGCCATCGAGATAGCTTTGGCCTACGAGCATCTGGCTGAGACGACGGGGATGACGCAGGAGAAGATTTCGGAGCGTGTGGGCAAGAGCCGTACTGCCGTGACCAACTATATGCGTCTGCTGAAGCTGCCTGCCCAGATTCAGATGTCGCTGAAGAACCACGAGATAGACATGGGTCATGCTCGTGCGCTGTTGGCTCTCGACTCGCCGTCACTGCAGCTGAAACTGTTTCGTGATGTGCTGAAGAACCAGTATTCCGTACGCAAGGTCGAGGAGATGGTGCAGATGCTGAAGCAGGGCGAAGATGTGCAGTCCGCCAAGAAGCGCATCACGGCCAAGGCACAGCTGCCGACAGAGATGGTGGCTGCACGCCAGCGGCTGGCCGATCTGCTGAATACGAAGGTACAGCTGACCTGCTCGGCCAATGGCAAGGGCAAGATCAGCATTCCCTTCGCCGACAGCAAGGAACTGGCTCGTATCATGAAGGCCATCGGCCTAAAATGAAAGATGAGAGATGAGAAATGATAGATGCAGCGCGATGAAGGCATGTGCTCGTTTTGTGTTTGGCAACGCATTAGGTAGACTCATGAGTTTATCATTTATCATTTGTCATTTGTCATTTAGCCCGCAGGGCGCAAAGGCTCAGACCGTGCTGACTGACTCCATTGTAATGGCTATTGACTCGATGTACAATGCCATGCCGCAGCAGACCGTCGACTCGCTGTTGCAGAAAGTGCTGGAGCAGCCCCCCACGCTGGCAGAACCTATCCAGGGGCGCGACTGGAGCACTTGGCGTCCCGACCCTCAACGGGCTATGTGGCTGGCGCTGGTAATCCCTGGTGGCGGACAGATATACAACCGGAAGTACTGGAAACTGCCGTTGGTGTACGGCGGATTCGTGGGGTGCATCTACGCTATGCGCTGGAACAACATGATGTACAAGGACTACGCACAGGCCTACCTTGACCTCATGGATGATGATCCGGGCACGGCGAGCTATAACAACTTCATGCACCTGAACAAGACCATAAACTCGTCGAATGAGGAGCGCTATAAGACGCTCTTTAAGAAGCGAAAGGACAGATACCGCCGCTGGCGTGACATGAGCTTCTTTGTGCTGCTGGGCGTCTATGCCGTATCGGTCATCGATGCATACGTAGATGCTGAGCTGTCTGCCTTCGACTTGTCGAAGGACTTGTCGCTGAAGGTAAGGCCGACGGTGATAGGCAATGGCAGCTCGATGAACCCTCTGACAGCAGCGTCGCTGGGCGTGAACTGCAGTATAAATTTTTAGACAATGAAAGATATGAAGAAGAAGATAATGATAGCGATGGCCTTCCTGCCCCTGAGCATGATGGCACAGATTGAAGTGAACGACAGCCTGGAGCTGTTTGATGATGAGAGTGGCGTGGAAGTCATCAACGAGGATGAGGAGATACAGGAGGGATTCGACTTTCCTGAGGCTCTGACCGATGCCAGTCTCGACAGCCTGATGAACCTCTATATGTCGAAGACCTATCTTTCGACTGATGCTGATTGCCAGATGTTGAGCGAGAATCCCTCGTTCGAAAAGGAGGTGTATGTCGACCGCCTGTTGCGCATGCCTACGGTGATGGAGATGTCGTACAACGATGTGGTACGCTCGTGCATCGATCGCTATATGGTGCGCCTGCGCAGGCAGGTGAGCTATATGTTGGGAGCCGCCAATTTCTACATGCCTATCTTCGAGCAGGCACTTGATACCTACCAGCTGCCTTTGGAGCTGAAGTATCTGCCCATCATCGAGTCGGCCCTGAATCCTACGGCCGTGTCGAGGGTGGGAGCCACAGGACTGTGGCAGTTCATGTTGGCTACTGGAAAGGCTTATGGGCTGGAGGTGACCTCATTGTCTGACGATCGTCGCGACCCAGTGAAGTCATCGTTTGCAGCAGCACGCTATCTGCGTGATCTCTATGAGCTCTTCGGCGACTGGAACCTGGTCATCGCTGCCTATAACTGCGGTCCGGAGAATATCAACCGTGCCATTCGTCGCTCTGGCGGCCAGCGCGACTATTGGAAGATCTATCCCTATCTGCCAAAAGAGACACGTGGCTATGTGCCGGCTTTCATCGCTGCCAATTATGCCATGACCTACTACTGCGAGCACGGCATCTGCCCCATGACCAGCAAGCTGCCCGCAAAGACCGATACGGTGATGGTGGATCGCAACATCACTTTCCAGCAGGTGGCACAAGCCTGCAACTTGGACGTGGAAATGATTCGCTCGCTGAATCCCATCTACCGTCGTGATATCGTGCCTGGGCTGACGAAGCCTGCACCTTTACGCCTGCCGGTCGGCGAAGTGGCTCGCTTCATCGACATGCAGGACTCTATCTATGCGATGGCCGGAAATCAGGTGATCAAGCGGGCAGAGGTAGAGGTGGTAGAGCGGCCTGTGGTACAGCCGACCACACGGCAGCGTACTACTACAACCCGTCGCAACACCACCAACAACAGTGCTTCCTACGTGACTGTGAAGCGTGGTGATACCCTCGGTGCGCTGGCTCGCAGAAACCATACTACGGTTGCCAGGATTAAGCAGCTCAATGGCATGCGAAGCGATGTTATTCAGGCTGGCAAGAGACTCCGAGTGAGATAAGGCCTGACGACTCAATTAATATCTAACCTAAACAAACGAAGATGACCGACGAAGAGATGCTGCAGCGTGAAGAGGCCGATGATCAGATGATCAACGCGGCTTTCGAAAAGCTGACCGATGACTACTTGAGGTCACGTCACCGCAAGAAGGTAGACCTCATCACAAAGGCATTCAACTTTGCCCGGCAGGCACATAAAGGAGTGCGGCGACTGTCGGGTGAGCCTTACATCATGCATCCCATCTCCGTAGCCCAGATTGTGTGCTCGGAGATAGGATTGGGCTCTACAAGCATCTGTTCGGCGCTTCTCCACGACGTGGTGGAGGATACCGACTACACCGTTGAGGACATCGAGAACATGTTTGGCGCCAAGATTGCGCAGATTGTCGACGGACTGACGAAGATCAGTGGTGGCATCTTCGGTGAGCAGGCCTCGGCACAGGCCGAGAACTTCAAGAAACTGCTGTTGACGATGAACGACGACATCCGTGTCATCCTCATCAAGATTGCCGACCGTCTGCACAACATGCGGACGCTGGAGTCGCAGCCTGCCAACAAACAGTATAAGATTGCAGGCGAGACCCTCTATATCTATGCTCCGCTTGCCCACCGTCTGGGACTTTATAAGATTAAGTCGGAACTGGAGAACCTGAGCTTCAAGTTCGAACATCCTGAGGAGTATGCCTCTATCGTGCGCCAGTTGGAAGACAGCAAGGTGACGCTCCACACCTCTTTCGAGCAGTTCATCCAGCCCATCGAGGAAGCTCTCAAGGCTATGGACTTCGACTATGAGATTCGCGAGCGCATCAAGACGCCTTACTCCATCTGGAGCAAGATGCAGAACAAGCATGTGACGTTTCAGGAGATCTACGATGTCCTGGCCGTGCGCATCATCTTCAAGCCGAAGAGCCGCAAGGACGAGGTGGATGACTGTTTCAAGATCTACGCTGCCCTGACCAAGATATATCGGCGCCACCCAGATCGCCTGCGTGACTGGGTCACAAAGCCTAAAGCTAATGGCTACCAGGCGTTGCATGTCACCTTGATGTCAAGACAGGGACTTTGGATAGAGGTGCAGATACGCTCCGACCGCATGGACGAGATTGCAGAGCAGGGACTCGCTGCCCATTGGAAATACAAGGAGACCTCCTATGAACTGGCTGAGGGTGGCGAAGAACTGGTGCCTGCTTCGACGAGTGAAGCGTTTGCATCGAGGACAGGCGATAATGACGAGATGAACGAGTGGCTGCACACCATCAAGGAAATACTCGACGATCCTCAGCCTGATGCTATGGATTTCCTCGATGCCATCAAGCTCAACCTCTATGCCAGTGAGATCTTTGTCTTTACTCCCAAGGGCGAGATCAAGACGATGCCTGCCAACAGTACGGTGCTCGACTTCGCCTTCTCCATCCATACTTTCCTCGGGTCGCATTGCATCGGAGCTAAGGTCAACCATAAGCTCGTACCTCTGAGCCATCAGCTGAATAGCGGTGACCAGGTGGAGGTGCTCACCTCTAAGTCGCAGCATGTGCAGCCTTCGTGGGTGAACTTTGTCAATACCGCTAAGGCGCGTGCTAAGATTCAGGCCATATTGCGTCGTAATAGCCGTGAGGTGCAGAAGAAAGGTGAGGAGCGCCTGAGTGAGTGGCTGGCAAAGAATGGCTTTGAGATGACGTTGGCATTGGCCGATCAGCTGACGAAGTTCCATGAGTCTTCCTGCCGCGAGGAGTTCTATCAGTCGCTGGGCGAGAATACTATCGTCCTTGGCGATGCTGATGTCGACGAGCTGAAAGGCAAGAATAAGAAAAAGAACGAGAGCAGCAGCGGAGGGTGGCGCAAGTATGTACCCTTTGTCAAGGCGAAGAAAAACGAGGTGCAGGTACAGCCCGAGCTGTTTATCGTGCCTGAGAAGTTCAATCGCAAGCAGACCATCTACCTGACTGAAGAGAACATCATGCAGTTCGTCTTCCCTGATTGCTGCCATCCCATTCCTGGCGACGACGTGCTGGGATATATCGACAATAAGAACCGCATCGAGATACACAAACGCGCCTGTCCTGTTGCCAACAAGCTGAAAGCCAGCTATGGTAATCGTATCCTCGACGTGAAGTGGGACATGCACAAGCGTCTCTTCTTCGATGCTACCATCCGTCTGGGAGGCATCGACCGCCGCGGGCTGGTGAATGAGGTGACTCGTGTCATCAGCAATCAGCTCAGTGTTGACATCCGGAAGATAATGTTCACCAGCGAAGATGGCATTTTCGACGGTACCATCGAGCTCCGTATCCACGACCGCGAGGATGTACGACAGATTATCGACAAACTGAAGGAGGTCGACGACCTCAAGGAAATATCACAAATCATGTAAGACTTATGAAACAACTACTGACCACTATTCTACTCTTAAGCATGGCTTTCGCTGCCAGCGCAGCCGGCAAGTACGATAATCCTGACACCATCGTGGTGGCTCGCGACGGCACAGGCCAGTTTCGCACTGTTACTGATGCCATCGAGGTGTGCCGTGCCTTTATGGACTATCATAAAGTCATTTTTGTCAAGCGCGGCACCTACAAGGAGAAAGTCATTATCCCTTCTTGGTTGCAGAATATCGAGATCTGCGGTGAGGACCGTGACCAGACCATCATCACCTACGATGATCATGCCAACATCTCCATGGATGGCAACTATTGGCCTAAAGAGCTGAAACAGCAGTTGATGGATATGGGCGACAGGCCCGTACTCGGAACTTTCCGCTCTTTCACCCTGAGAATTGATGGCAATGGCATCACCCTGAAGAACATCACTGTCGAGAACAATGCCGCTCGCCTGGGTCAGGCAGTGGCGCTCCACACGCTGGGCGATCGTATCACGTTCGTCAACTGCCGCTTCCTGGGAAATCAGGACACGGTCTATACGGGAGCGCCCTCCACAAGGCTATATTTCAAGGACTGCTATATCGAGGGCACCACCGATTTTATCTTCGGCCCCTCGACTGCATGGTTCGAGCATTGCGACATCTATTGCAAGGCCAACAGCTACATCACCGCAGCCTCCACGCCTAAAGAAATAATGTACGGGTACATATTTAATAATTGCACTGTCACCTGTGCGCCCCAAGTCACCAAGGTCTACCTGGGTCGTCCCTGGCGCGATTATGGCTACACGCTGTTCATGCACTGCCAACTGCCGGCACAGATAGCTCCCGAGGGATGGCATCACTGGCAGAAAGAACGGGAACTGACGGCACGCTATATGGAGTTCGAGAATACTGGCGACGGAGCAGCTACCGACAAAAGGGTAGGGTGGAGCCGACAGCTGACAAAGAAGGAAGCCAAGGAGATAACGCTCGAGAACGCCTTCAAGCTAAGCAGCGACTGGCAGCCGCAGCGCTAAACCATTTGATTCAGCCGAACCATAAATCCGCCATAAATCTTACAGAAATCTTTGTAATGCTCAGATTTGTGTAAGATTTATGGTTCTTTCTTGCTACTGCAGCCCATCGAGCTG